>Ga0307518_10000845_pt1 | contig 22904 bp, 12 predicted proteins | sample 25_EM_MG_FD_203889 | JGI IMG/M metagenome (GOLD analysis project Ga0307518, IMG submission 203889) | Populus trichocarpa ectomycorrhiza microbial communities from riparian zone in the Pacific Northwest, United States - 25_EM | ecosystem: Host-associated > Plants > Roots > Unclassified | place...
CCTTAAAGTAACTTGAAACCAAAAAACTTGTCTAACTCATATTTTCTATCTCATGCAAATTTAAAGGTAAAGAACACCTAGAATAAACTCCTCTCAATCAAATGAAATCCATTGACACCAAAGTCAACATTTTTCATGGCCAAAATTGTGTCAACCAAGACTCTCTCTTTACTATCAAAATTCAGTTATTTTCTCTCTCCTCACTCAAACTAAGAATTAAAAATCAAAAAAATAAAGTTTTGGATCAAAATAGAATTTTTTAAAAAAAATATAGGGACCAAAAGTTTTAAGTTTGAAAAATAGGAGGGCCAAAGTTATTTTTTTAACCAAATTTTGAAATGGCCACCAATTTTCACTGTTTTTTTTTTTTATATGATCCTACTTTCAATCTTGTTCTGGGTCAACAAATTCGAATACATTGTCCTTTAATTTGATCCTCTAGATACAATTGCTCAAAAAAAAAAAAAATTGAAAAATAAATCCACAGTTAAATGCAAAAGGCTCTATGGTGCAATTCTCCATATATAACAATTCAGGCACACCTTTTAGTATTTCTTACAATATAATAATAATCCAAGCTAGAGTGATATGATGTTGCAATCAATGGTTTGCCTTTTACACCAATAATTTTAGTGCCCCCTTTACATTTATCTTCAAAGTTCAACCCACTTACCCACACCGTACCACGCACATGGGAGAGGCAGTGCATGAACAGCGACGTGCATATCTTCTTCTGTTAATTGTTCAGAGGTAAAAGAATCGCATTAAAAGTTCAATTTATTGCCTTGTGTTCTTCCACTCATGAAATCAACAGCATTCGCCATCTTCATCGATTTAACTAGCAAATTAATTAAAAGATGGTCCACAAATATTCCCCTCCCTATCCAAAACAAAAGCAAAAATATTCTTTAAATATTTATCGATTCCTAAACTCAAAAGCAAAAGGAACCACTAATGTTTTTGGTCCTTTTTTTCAATGATATGTAGGCCTAGCGTGATACCAAATTAAGAACTTAAAGTAATCAGTGGTGCATAATTCTGTTTATTTATAGGACTTGTAAATCATTACTCCTTGTTACCTGTGGTTGTTTATCCACTTAAGTAAAAGAACCCTAATTTTTAGTCGCTGATAAGAACATATTTAGAGTAGGTCACCTGGTTCTATACATTAGTAAAAGAACCCTAATTTTTTAACACCTAGATGTATCAGTTTTGTTTTACAGTGGATCAGTACTGTCTTGATTCTTGAGGTTAAACAATTCCGTTTCTGGGTTCAAAACCACGACTCAAAAAACGTAATACATTCTTTATTTCTTATAACTCTAATATATGAAAGAGTAAGATTAATTTTTAAAATTTCCCTTCCCTTAATATTTGAAATCATCAACTTCTTTAAGTGTTTTAAAGAAAATCCTTCAGGGTTTGGTAGATATATGATTATATAATGTGTAATGTATTCGTTGAAAGTGTTGAGATACAGGAAAGGGGAAAGAATAAAGAAAAAAAGAAGGAAATTAGAAAAGTGATTTCTTTTTCAGAGAGAGATGCCAAGGACAATAATTCAAGATCATCTCAAGAATTGCCGAGTCAAGCTCAGCCACAACCATAACGCACGGTCTGATTGCGAATCACTGTTAACTTAACAAGCTTATATATAGTCAATATATATTCCCTATTAGATCTTACTTTCTTGTATTTTTTACCTAAGAAAAATAAACCATGAAAATTCATTAGCGTCTCCAATAAGCCCTGCGAGCTAAAAAAATGGAGGAAGAGAAGAAGTACAAATATTCTAAACAGCATCATAGAGGAAGAAAGCTAAAATTAACAGAGAGCCCCTTCGAGGGATGCAAGAGAAAAAGAAGTTGCATCTGATTTGAGCTGGGCCCTTGTGCTTAAATGGAGCACAGTTGAGTGATCCATGCACACTTTTGCCTATGCTTACGTTTGTGGGCTTACCTCACGGGTCACAACTCACATTATCAAAAAGTCTCTTAAGTGCATTTGAGAGTGAAATGGTTTCTGTTTCTTTTTCTATATATGTATTTTGAAAGAATGTTTCACTTGAAAAATATATATTAAGTTGAGGTTTATTTTTATAGTTTTAAATAGCTAATATAAAAATAAAAAAAATAATTTTTTTTAATATATTTTTAAATAAAAAAGACTTCACAGACAATATAATTTCCCCAACCCTAGCTAAAAACTTAGATTCCCGCTACGTATGTGTATCAAGTTTAACTGAAGGAAACTTATCACCTTTTTCCCTTTCCTGAAAGAAAATTGCAACACTTCCACAAACCCACTACTGATAAAGTTTTCCCAACTGCAGAGCTAATAATTTTCTGTGGTATCTTTTGATAAAAGGTTCTGGGTCTACGTTATTGGTTAGCTTAATTATATGGATGGGAATATGTTCTTTATCCCGATTGTTATAGCTCATTAATTATATGTTAAGGTACTATATATTAGGTACTGATTCTGATCAGCATGGTCGGTTTTTTATATTTTCTGATTGTTCATCCACTTTGATTTTGAAGACTGGCAGTGCATTTTGATAAACTATGCTTCTGGATGAATTAACCAATCCAATGGCTATATATTTTGTGGTACGTAATCATTATCTACTCCGTATGTGGTTATAATTTTATTAAGCAAACTGAAAAAAGAAAAAGAAAATAAAAACTACTTGAATGATAATTTCTTAAATATTAATGGAGAATACCATAATTAAATATGAATTTTCTTGAAAAATAAATTATAAAAATGAACTTATTTGGTCTTAAAAAAAACATCATAAAACTTCTTAATTAAGACGAACTTATTGGTACTTTTTCCATCTTTTTAACATCCATAAAACCTGTTTTAAATTTTCATTTATATGTAGTACGTACTCCACGAAAGCATAACTGCGAACCTTGATTTCATGCTGGGTGAGCAATTTGTTTCCTACCAGTTTTTTCACAATTTAATCTTTATATGTTGCAGTATTATTTTTTAGTGTCAGTGTGTGGTGTGTGAGTATCTAACGTGGACTGCAGATTTCCTGATATATAAAACTATAGATGATTAGCAAGAGAGAGACACGTATATAGATACAAGATCGGAAGCAAGATACATGTATTAAATATTAATTATTGCCATAAGTATCTAAAAGAAACTAGTTGATCTCTAACTCAGACTCAGTGATCACTAGGGAGTAATTCGTGCTCCATCTTACAATGCCTCCAACTCAGCTCTCTCAAGCATGAATCGCTCTCGAACATATGAAATGTAGGTTGCAGCTTTCATGTCTACATTTTCGTCGCCACCAATGTCTGGAAAACCTCTCAACTTAGTAATGGAAACCTTGTGGATTGATGGAGGATATGCGTAGTAGCTCTGGCGAGTGGGGGAATCTACTTCAGAACCATTTGGGGTACATGGGCTCGGACTGACCCTGCTACTAGATTGCACTTGCTTAGAAGCTGGTTTGGTGACTCGAAACAAGGACTTGACCATCTTATTACCTCTCACAAACCCTTGACTTGATCCTCTGTGTTTTGCCTCCATTTGTTGCTGAGCTAGAGAAAGCTAGGAGGAGTTAAGTGTGACTGGATATGGTGGTTAAGATTACAAGTTTTTTTTGCCTGTCCATTCCAAGGAGGCATTCGTGCTTATATATAAATATAAATGGCACTGCTTTGGGCGTCCGATTCTAGTCATGTAAATTGCAAATATACCCTACACTTTACATATATAAATGGGATAATTTTCCTTCTTATGGTGATTTCGTGTCTTTTGATTGGGCAATAATTAATGACCAAGTCATAATACAAGGGCCTTTGTGTGAACTGGGAAAAAGTGGTTGTAGATAAGCATGAAACATATTGTTGGCCCACCGCCCATTAGGGTCCAAGATTTTGAATGAAGGGTTTGGATTATATTCCCTAGTACTTGTTTAGTTGCTTTCATTTGAATTGTTTGCTTAGATATGGATTATGGAGAACTTACGTGTTGATACTTCCCTGCCAAGCACATAACAATTAAGAAAAATAGGGTTCCTTTTCTTCTCTCTCTCTCTCTCTCTCTCTATATATATATATATATATAAGAAGTGGAACTCTATCTAAACAAGGCATCGTCGTGTGATTAAAATTCATCATAACCTAGTAGGGCCCTCTTTAGCTACCCCATTGTTATCCTCCGAATAAATTAAAAGCTTCAAGATTTATGGTATATTACACGGTTTGATGGAGTATAAACCATCTTGAGACGGTCCAAAAGGCATGTGAACGTGGACCAATGGTAAATTGATCAGACGTGTTTGAGCATGAAAAACGAATTTCTCTTTTGTCTTGCAGAGCGCCATCCCAAGGATTCAGATATATGGTAAGCTTTTTGAGGATCCACGGTTACTCGCTTAACCGAAAGGAAACCGCCCTTGTCTCTTGCATGTCTTTTCTTCTTGATGACTCGTGAATCATGACATGATGATATTTACGTGTTCATGCTCTGTTTTAAGGTTTTTTCTTTAAGGGATTTCACAAGCAAAGACAGTAATTGCCATTGTTTGTACAAGAAAAAAAACAGTCACCGCGGCCTGGCATACTATATGAGTTTGATCGAGTCCATGTACCGATGATGTTTTTGATATTTTAATATATTAGGTAATTAATCGATTCTTTACCTTTAATATTATTTTATTCATGTAAATATATATTTATTATTAATAAAAACTTAATTTACTTTTAATATTTATATAATATTAGACTAATGAATCTAATATTTGATTTATGAATATAGAATAAAGGTAAAGTGCACAAAACAAAAATTCTTTGTAAAAAAAACTATAAAGTTATTATAATTATGATATTCTTATTGCGTCAAAACTTTGTTTCTAAAATGTTCCTGATCGATGCTCTCTTAAATACTGATATTTATTAGAGCCGTAGAGACTGATATATATTATATTCTTTCATTTATGAAACAAAGTAGTTGTTCTCATAAGCTGAGATATAAAGGATATCTAGAACTAATATTTATAGAAAGACCCACGTGACGGTTATGTAAGTGATCCTTAAACTTGAGATCACTAAATTATCTTGTAATATTCCACATCGGCGGGTGAGGGAGTGGTAACTGGCCTTATTAAGAGTGATGGTTGTTGACTTGTCATACGCGTTTTGGGGCAACGAAGGGGCGAACATTGGGTATAACATGAATATATGAAGGTACTTGAGTGATCAAGAGATGATTCATCACCCTAGATGAATTAACGAAAATGTTTTATCTGTTCTCAAATAGTATTGACTGAGAAATCATTGGCCAAGGTAGAATGAGATTTGAAAAGAGTTTCAAATCTTATATATTATTCAAATTATCAATGACTATTATGTGGAGAACAAACATGATTTAACATGATAGACATACTACATTATTTAATGTTAAATCAGAATATTATTGATTAAAGAATATTAATTACACTAAGAAATTAGTCACTGAAAGGTTAAGTCAAACCACTAATGACTTTTTTAATATTTAAGGGATAAAACACGTTGCTAGACGATGCACCTGATTTTCAAATATAAATTAATCAATTGTTGAATTGATATTAATTTATTTAATTCTATTTAATTATAATTATAATTTATATTTGGGCTATCATATTAGAAACCTAATGGGTCATACACATTAAAAACCATTAGTCAGAAATTAAAATGGGATGATTTAATTGATTATGACTTGATTAAAATATATTTTAGAAATTTAAAACTGGAATATAATTAATACACAGATATATATATTTCTAGACCTAGAAATATCAAGTAAGGACTTGATTTAGTTCATTTCTAAAATTATACTGAATTAATATATGGATATTATTCAGGGGGTAAATTGATATTTTGTCAATTTATAGGATTTTTCATATTTCCCTATAAATTGTAAGCTATGCCTCTTATCTTTTTAATCGTTGTCATTTAGACAGAAAAACTTCGTAAATCACAAAATAAAAAGCTATCATTCTAGGCATAGCAATCTCTTTTTTCTAAAAATGGATTTCAAAGATTTCTCACTGATGGTTCATGTGGATTACCATTGGAGGCTGGACAATTGAACGGCTTGTGGTTTGCAACAACTCAGCCCTTAAAGAATTATTCAAAGTTGAATAAAATCGGATCTTCATGTAATAAATCCTTAAACAACTCTAGATCTGTCTGACGGAATCTTAGGGACTCCTGAATAATTTTGTTTTATTATTTCTGCTGCGTGTATGATATTCAGAAATTTAACAATTTTAAAGTTCAATATATTTAGGAATGAGGTTTTTAGTGTTTGGAAAAGGGGTAATTACATGTTCATATCAATATTCTCTTCTCTGAAGCTTGGGAAATAGATGATTGGTGGTACAAAGCTCAAAACCTGCAAAATAATCCTTTTTAGTGGGATTTAGTGACCCTCAGATGATAAAGTCAATGATTTTTTAGTAAGGGATTACAATAAATAAGAGAATGAGCTTTAAATTCTAAAAAAAAAAGTGTTTGTTCTTGTTTTTGTATGATAAATACATTGAGAATCAAAATATTTATGCTTAGAGGAGATATATTATGAACCATTTACATGGGAGGTTCAATGAGTATTTATAGCCTTTGAACCTTATCATGTTACTAGAATGGAGGATTTAGATAGTCATTTTCTCTTGTTAGCATTAATAAGGGATAAATATCTCTTACACAATATTAAAAGAGAAACAAATATCTCTTACACCATATTAAAGATGGATAGATATCTCTTATATAATATTAATGGCGATAAAAATATGGTAGATCCTTTAAAAACTTTTAGACAACTAGGGGTGTAAAAAGATAAGTATTCCTAATATTAATATTTTATGTTAAGAATCATAAGAATAAATAAGTGAAGCCTTATAGCCCAACATGAAGCCAAAATGATCATCAGATTCATATCTATTTGGACTTGACATGATACGAAGCCCACAGACAATAAATCTGATAGGTTGTAAAACCCATATTTATTTGGATTCAGCGTGTAGTTTAACTTTATAAATAGATCAAAATTATATATTAAACTCTAATTAAATTTAATGAATCAAATTTAGCTAATCAATCACAGCAACACGCGAGTTTAGTTGTTTCACTACAAATGGGTGTCAGCACGTGCGACATGTGTAGCTTTCATGAAAGAAATTTGAGGCTTTTTATTTTTATTTTTGAAGGAATTAAAAAGCAAATGGAGTGGGTGTGTTTCAATAGGCCTAATCAAAGCTCGACCCACTTGAGAATTTGCGTTTCAGTCTCTTGTCCCTTATAAAATGTTGGGTCAGGCGTGGTCGGCTCAAATATCACTTATTACATCTGGAACCCGTGGATTTATTTTGTTATCTTAATATCAACAATAAAAGCGTATCTATTCTCTTCTTCTTCTTCTTTTAAGAAAGAAAAAACAAAATTCATGCAAATTTCCAGGTATTGACATTAATGATTAACATTAATTAATTAAATAAATAAAAGAATAGGAGTTTATTGTATCCCCTATGGCTCTATTCATTGAAATAATATTTTATTTTAAAAAATATTATTAGTGTTTTTTTTTTTAATATTTTTTATTGTATTATCTTACTTTCATGACACGAATTGCAGATTTGACGGGTTGACTCGGGTTTTTTTAATTAACTTTATTATCCAATTGTATCTTTTAATATTAGGTTGATTAAGATTTCATGATTTGTTTATTTTTTATTAGGTTATTTTAGGCTCATGACCTGATAATAGTGCTTAATAGATTAACTTGAGTTGACTCGAGTTATTTTTTGTGTTCTTTTTTTAATTGAATTTTTTTTCAAAAATTATCATTCAACATTAAAACCGATGAGAATTGAGCTTTTATAACATGTTTTGATTTGCTTTCTATAATGATATTTTAGTCTCATGATCATGGTCTCGAGTTTTGGTATTTTAACCCCAGTTAAATTATGTTATTTTTTTATTTTCTCTTTAAAAAGTTACCTCGGTCTCATGATCCGGGTCAAGAGTCCTTCAGAATTAGATTTGCTTTTTATTGGTACGTCCTCATCTCATGACCTAGGTCGCGAGCTCAACGAGTTAACCGAATTGACTCAGTTTTTTTAATTGATTTTTTTTTTAATTTCATCATTAAATATTATGTTTGATTAGAAATTAGACTTTATAATTTTTTAGTTTGTCTTTTTTAGTTTATCTCGATCTCATGATTAGGGAATAGTTTTTATAATCTTATAACCTAGATTATGAATTTGGCATGTTAACTGTTTGTCCAAGTTATTTTTGGACCGTTAAAGTCAACTAGATAATATCAAGCTAACTTCTATATAATTTAAAATTTTATTTTATTGTAAAAAGTATTAGTAACATTTAAATATTATTTTATATTTTAAAAAATTTAATCCAACTCAGTAGCACGGCTGAAAATCCAGTTGAGACTAAGTTTCTTAGTAATCGAGTCTTAAAACAATATTAGTAGTCTTTTTAGGAAGTAATGGACTAATAACATAACCCAGGCCCCATATACAGTTCCAACCTCAAAAAAAAAACAGAGAAGAAAAACTGCGCTGCAACGTGGGAGATCATGCATCAATGCATTGCACAGTCCAGGCTGGCTGATCTTGAATACATTAATACATTTGTAGAAGTTGTCAGAATTGTCCTTGATTCTGGGAACAGATTAGATGGTTAAAGAAAAGGGAGTAGAATTTAGAAATACAACAGTCATCGGGCCGGGAGTAACACATTCTTACTTTTCTTCAGAGAGAGAGAGAGAGAGAGAGAGAGAGAGAAAGCAATGCTGTACCCAGGGGTGGTTAATGTCTTTCTTATTGCTTAAAATTTCTTTGTCGAATAGTATAGTTGAACAAAAATTAGTGAAATAATACAGTTTATACATATCATTATTAGATAACACGATCTCCAACGCTAATGCTAAATGAGAAGCCGAACTGAAAAAAATGGCAAAAAATGCTCTTACTCTGTGCTGAACAACACAACCTGTATATTTGGGAGAGATTTGGAAGTTCTTGAAAAGTGACAAGACTCTGGCTCTCACGGGGTGGAGGTAGATCTGGGAGAGATTTTATGACCTCTGGAGTCAAAATTGCACTAGAGTTTTAACATGAGGTGACCTGGTAGGCTGAAACTGAGGACACACATGGCTGGGGGCCCAAGAACAAGTTCTGTTTAATGACAATGTCAGTGCAGGCATTACCTACGGAAGAGAATGCAGGAAAATTTTCTTACGATGCAAAAACACGAAGTTAGCTGCCTTTTTAGCAAATTCCCTCCATTCTTTTTCCCTGGTAAGCTTGGATTATAAATTCTTTATCTATAAATTGGCAATATAAACAAATGTCACATCCTGATCTGTGTTAAAAAAAAGTGTCACCGTCTTTCTTTTGCTTGTTTCCAAAGTAAATCAAAAAAGATTTTGAGAAATTACTGGGAGAGGAGGATGCACCCCCACCAGGAGGTCAGAAACAGAGTTACAATTAATTATTGCATTAATGCTAGTAATTCGAGAGTAAAAGCATGCAGCGCTTGAAGTACTGGTGGGGTACCAGGCAACAATGGGGGTAGCCCTCTTTTGTCCCGGCACTCGTAACTATTGATGTGAATGAAAGTTTCCACGGGCAGCTACATGAAATTGGAAGGATTCATGTTACTTGAGGCAAAGTTGAATCACACAGCATGCTTTTGTTCAAAATAAAGAATCACAGCATCTCTTTCTCAAACCTTTTCATCTTTCTTTTTTTTTAACCATGTTGAGATCCATATTCGTTAGAAATCTTTCCTTGGGTATCAGATAGTTAATATGTGATACACAGCTAGTACCTGTTAAAAAGCAAAACCTCAAATCCAATAACATCAGGAAACATCTTACAGAATTGCATCCTGCGTTGACTTCTGCAAGAATGAGACAAGGATAGCACCATTGGTGTGGCTTTTTTTTTTCTCCTCTCCTTTTACGTAGGTACATACATTTAAAAGTCCAAGAACAAAACAATACATGCGTACACATTATAACATTGTCGCGTCTTAAAAATTACCACAGTTGTTTGGAGTGGTGATACAAACAAAATGGAACATCTTAACAATCTCAGAACTTAGAGCAATAAATTCTTTTATCGGTCAGATTTAGAGCCGTAGGGGAGATTAGAACCAGAAATGGCATGTACTACTCCCACGAGAAGGAAAGTGTCTGGTGAGATCCATTTGCAGATAACCAATCAGGTCCGATCTGAAACATATGCTGACCATGGGGGTTGGAATTGCTGCTGCCATCAGATGCTAAGACAGGTCCTACTGGCTCACTTTCCATTCCAAGAGCATTATTATAGTTCAAGCTTGGGATCAAGGACTGAGCAGGAGGGTTCAGGTCAGGCTGCACTACGTGGCTCAAACCAATATCCCGAGTCTCAGATGGTGGAGATGACAGAAGAGAGAGAGCACGGTTGGAGTCTATGACTCGGTTTAACCCATCAGAGAACATTTTCTGGCTGTTGCCAATATTTCCTAATGTGGAATTGGCATTGAGACGGATAGAATCTCCAGGAAGTGTGGAACTAGTGCCTTGTAAAAAGGGGAACTGCTTTCCTCCTTTATAGTTGGGAGACAAGGAACCAGGAAAAAGATTTTTTCTGCCATCGAAGTTCATTGAGGATTGACTAGTATAAAGCATTGGATCCCTCTCGGCTTTTGCAGCTCCAGTCCAAGCAGAGCTCATAGCACTGGTTGAAAATATTTGAGAGCTACCGAATTGTAGATATCTAGTACCTGCAGTATAATAAATTAGTATGTTTCAACAATGTTCAACAGTTTTGGAGTCCTTTTGAATTTTTTTATACTGGAAGACAAACTGAATGGTGGGGAAAGAGACAACTCTCCGAACACAAACACAATTTATCAAAGTTAAAATTCAAACCTTGGTTGGAAAATATCCTTGCAGAATTTACTGAAAGTGAATCTGGCTGGGGCTTCCTTCGACGCCGATTATGTCCATCAAGACGTTTTCTGCAGCTTCGCTTCCCCTCATCAAACTCCCCCAACGAATGGAACCTGTTAAAAGGAGCATTCAATAGCATTAATATTTCGCACCAACAAAAGAAAATTGTGACCAAAACAATTTCTTTCTAGAATGGGTGACCGATCTATCATGCCTAAAAGACCATAGACACCATCCCCGACCTCGAGGGTATGGAAGCGAATAAGAAAGATACAGCTAGAAGCCTATAACTACATAGGTTATTAAGCTGCCAAACACTATCGGCAGCATCTGGCAAAGTCAACCTACATAGAGAAAATAAAGATCCTCCCCCTCACCTACTTGTAGGGAAAATAAAGATCCTCCCCCTCACCCACTTTTACTCCATGGTAGCGCAAAATATTTTCATAGTCAATTAGCTTGCATAAACTACGCTTTTATAGACCAATCAGTTTTCTTCCGCTACTTATGTTCCTTTTAAACTCTTCCTAACAGCAGAGCGGCATTAGTGGGATTGCTTTAGGCAATCATACCAAAGCTAATTAGTTGTTTGATCTTATTGTATTTATTGGATGGCAAATAGGAAGCATATCCTCTGAATTAATTGTGAATGAATCTTATGCAATGCAAAGAATGATGGTCAACCAATAGAGTCTCACTTGTTGAAGCAAAGGATGTGAGTTAGCCTCGATAATAGTGTTATTCCAAAGCTAAAATGTATTCATGCAAATTTATGAATCTAACAAAAGAGATTCAGACTCAACAGCAAACATCTGGAAACAAACCAAAAACATAGTGTCAGGAGAACATGCAGACAGAATCTCAACAATCGCAGCATACGGCAACTTCAACAAAAAGGATGCTGCACTTCTGATTTCGTTCTATTAAAATCAATTCTAATTAACAAAAAGTTAAAAGTTGGAATTGCTAGAACTCAAAGAGCTCTCTACATTCACAAGAATGCTAGTTCTTACCTGCTGCACTGCTGGCAAAACCGTTGTTCCTGACCTTTAATAAAAACCTGAGACGACTTGGAGTGGAACTCACATACTTTATGTCGCCGATGGTAATCCCTGCATTTGCTAAGGTCAGAAGTGCATCCATCAACCAAGCATGAGGGGACTAGGGTTGCATTGTTAGGTGTCCTAGCTCTCTTTGAAGATCCAGACGAAGATGATTCCATTAAAGAGCCCCCGGGATCCTTATACTTGTCCTTGAAATTACCAGAATTGCCGAGCTTCAAGTCTACTGAACAATACCCGGTAGCCTGAGGTACCCTTAAGCTGCTAGACACAGTGATTTGAGTAAAGTACGGACTGCTTTGTTTTTCCGATTCAGCTAATTCCCAAGGAGTCTTAAAATTATAGCCCATAGAGCATCCTTGCTTTGCAAACGTATTTCACTCTTTCCCACCCTACAATCAAATTCTTCTCCAAGTGATCCACCAAGCCAATCATTACACGGTCTGAAATATTAACAGATAACAAGAATAAAGATCATAGAAAACAGGGACTGTCAAACATTTTGTGTTTGAACATTACATTCCCGGACAAAGAATTAGTTGGTGGTTTACTTGTAGATAAAGCAATAGCTTACATCTGTCTATCAAAGTTACAAGACATTTAGTATCCACATCTAAATGGACCAAATGCAGTTAACTGGTAAAGCAATAGTAGTTGTAGTTCAAAATTTGGAATTTGCAGGAAAGGAAAAAGGGCCACGATAGTCATTGCACTTTAATAATAAAGAGCACCCTTCAATGCTATTAAAAAAAAAAAAAAAGACTGGATGCCTGTCACATCATGGGAGTCAGCACTCTCATCCCAGCCACAGAAAGCATTGAAGAAATTTATTTTCATTGAAAAACAATTTCGCATATTATTTTCTTTATTTTAAACAACGAAAAAGTAAACTTCAAGCTCATTAATGAACATAAATTTAAACAAGCTGGTTACAGGCCAGTATGACTGCATCTAATTGCGACAATTATTGTAGGAGAGGGGCATGCCTAAAACTTTCTCACAAGTTTTTTTTTTTCTTGGCAAAAGCTGTCAAAACCACTTTATTCCACATGTGTCCCTAAGACTTTTACTGTTCAGAAGTTACTATTGCAGTGCGTGTGTCTTCTTTCAGTAATTTTTTCTTCATTGCAAGCAACAGAGAGAGACCAAACCAAACCAGCAAAAAAAACCCATTCTGAATTATATAATTAAAACAAAATCACAAAGAGCTAAAATGACCGGCTTAAAGGAGGAGTTCAAATTTAGAGATGGGTACCTGAAACAAACAAAGAGGTAGAATCCAGTCTCGGTAACCTCCAGGCTATTAGAAATCCTTAAAATGAGGCCGCAAAGGAAAGAAACTGCTGGTTGAAGTGTAAAGAAGCCAGAATTCAGAATCTAAAGCAGTGTGGAAGAAGTGAAATGAAGAAATTGGCAAAGGGTTAAGAAGGAGAAGATAAACGATTCCTGTTGACTTCACAGCCAATAAATCTCTGGCAACAGTAGCATCAAATAGTGTTGAAGAGGAAAAATTAAAGAGCTTAGCTTTTGCTATCTGCTAATGCATAGAAGAAAGACAAGAGCGAGAGAGAGAGAGAGAGAGAGAGAGAGAGAGAGACTTGGGGGGAGAGGGGCGTTATTGTAAGAATAATTGAAAGTAACATGGAAAGCGGATAATGTATTCAACTTTTGGAAGGGTTATGTTTAAAGAAAAGGAGAGGCCAAGAACTGGAAAAGAGACTGCGTATGAAGAGTAAAGACTTGCTTTTTCCAAGTCTCTCTCCCTTCCTTTTTAGGCTTGTGGCTTTGTGATAAGAGTAAAAAAGATAAATAAAATACTGTAAAAGAGATTTTAGAAAAAACAAAATCCAAAAAAAAAAAAAAAAGAGTGGTAAGGAAAGGGACAGGGTGTTGTTGCTTTCAATTTTGAGAGAGAAAAAGTGCAAGGCAGTGGGAAGGAAAGGTGGGAGTAGTTTCTTGTGTTTCGCATTCCATGATGAAACAAGTCGTATATATGACGTGTAACTCCATTTAAATTATAAAATACTGTGTACAAAATTAAATTAAGAGAAAAAAAATTTGAGGACACAACGAAGCTTGACTTGATGACAATAACACCACTTTAACGAAGAGCTGAGTAAATTATGTTATTTTTTAATGTTTTTAAATTTATCTAGAAAAGATTTTTTTTAATTGAAGTGGGTGGTGTTTGGATCAGTTTGTATGCACCTCGATTAACTAATTTAACGAGCAATAAAATTAATGATCATATAAGTCTCCAATAACCCTGAGATTTATGGGACTTGAATTAGTAACCTTTAGATATCAAATTTAGAACCTGACCAATTGAACTACATCCTTAAAAATTAAATATTTTTTTTAAAAAGATATTATTAACTATTGTGATCAGATTTTTCGGAGTATTTCTAAGATTTTTTTTTCCTTCTCTTTCTAACTTAATTTATTTTGCAAATCATTTTATAATTTAAAAAAGTCTCTCTCAAGTATACTAATTTTCTAAACATTTTTTGAATATGTAATTTTTTTTTAATTGTGGTAAAGAAAAAAAAACTTCAATTGTTTGTTGCAGTCGTTTCTCATCCGTTGGATTTCGATTTAGTAACTGTACAAGTTTGGAAGTCAACCCAAATCTGGACACAAGTGTTGTCCCTCCCGTGGAGAAGATGCAAGACTTCGCAATTTTCTATTTTCTGGTCTTAATTTTTTGATAGCACGTTTGGTGTTACCTTCTTCCCTGCCAAATCGATGTTAGAGACCTGTCCGTTTTGAGAGTCGTTCGGTCTTCTTAAGTAAGTGTTGGACAGACTAGTCGATGGGAATATTGAAAGTTACCATAACAAGAACATTAGGTCCTTTTCCACTATGCTTACCTTTCTCAACTTGGGGCCTATCAGCCCACAGACAGGGGGAAAAAAAACCAGAGAGAGAAGGGAAGTCGTGTTCTGGAGAATTTCTGGTTTGATTTAGTGTTAACTGGATAGGTGGCAAGATGCAAGTGTTTTTAAAATAGTTTTAAGAAATTAAAACTCGGGTAATTGGATTTGAATGAGTTTAATAAATTTAGGTAATTTAATAATATGAATAAAAAAATATAAAAATTATTTAATGAAATTAAAATAAAAAATTGATTAAGAAAAATTAAATGTTGAAGAATCTTATATGATAACAAAACAAAAATTAGAAGAGAACGCAAAAATCCTATAAAAAAAATATAAAAGCTTAATTTCTAACAAATAAAATATTGAAAGATGACATTTAAGAAAAAAACATAATCCAAAAAAGGTCGAAAAAACCTGACCTGAACCCACTCGGGTTACTCCGGTCGAAAGCAAAATGAATAAAATTATGAAACTCAATTATTAAACAACTCAATATTGACAAGTGAGGTAACCATGATTATTCAAAATCAGTGAAAAATCCTATAGAAAACATATAAAAAAATAACAAAGCTCAATCTCTAATTAAATAAATTCTGAATGCTAAAATTGAAAAAAAAACATGAGGTTATATTTTTTTTAAAAAAAAAAACATGCTAACCCAGGTGAATCTCTTAGACTTTGATTAATCTTCCAAACTCGCAACATATGAAATCCTATATCTTGACTCAATTAAGAAGCTCAATTCTCAACCAATATAATTTTGAAGAATGAAACAAAAAAAAAATCAATTTAGAAAGTTTTTCAAGATAAAAAAATAACAATTAAAAGAATAAGGATCAAATTTGAAAGGAAAAAAACTGAAGGAGAATGAAATTGTAAAAAAAAAATCAATTTTAAAAATTATCTCAAATAAAAAAAATAGCAATAAAAAGAATAGGGACGAGATATGATAGATGAAACAAATTGAAAAATAATGAAATTGAAAAAAAAATTATTTTATAAATTATTTTAAATAAAACAAATAGTAATCAAAATAACTAGAACTAAATCTGAAGAAAAAATAAACTCGACGGTTGCTTTGAAAATTTAAAGCTAGGCACGGAAAATCAAGGATGAGAGAAAAGAATAGGAAAAAAAAGATTGTCAGCGCCAAATCGAATGTTTGTTGACCATATGAACTATCCATTGATGAAAGGGCTGCCAAGATTATTCGTATATTGCCCTGGAAGCCACCATATCACCCTTAACGCGTCGTTGAATGGCATGGCAATAACCTACGCGCTGACATGTGTAATGCAAGCGTCAACAATTTTTTTAAAATAATATTTATTTATTCATTTATGAAATTGTCCCTCAATCAAATTGATTATAACAAAAAAATCATGATGAAAATACAAAAAATCTTTTGGATGCTAATTAAAGAAATTTTGTTTTTAAGAGTAATTTAATCATTTTACTATACTCGAAAAAACAAAATTATAAAAAGCCCTTGGACACTAATTTTTTAAAAAATTGCTTTTAATGATAATCTAGCAATTTCACAGTGCTTTAAAAAAGATAAAAGATCAATCTACCCCTAATCAATCCAACAATGATCAATAAATCATGTGAAAAAGACGTATTGCCCTTAACAACAAGGCCATTAGTTTTTGTTAGGATGGGCAAAAACATAAAAATATTTTTCTAATTCACAGTGTTTTGTGTCTTCGTTTACAATGAAACCCTTATCTTTTAGGTTTTTGTTAATTTATTGATTATTAGATTTTTAATTTTATATGATTAGTTTTAAATTAGTTTAATTAATATAGTATATGTATATTGAATTTTTTTTATTTCTCAAAAATAAAATCAGAAGATTATTTTGTTTTATTCAAAGTATGGTATCAAAACATTGATTTCTGAAATCTTTGAACCCTCAAGTTTTTTCTTTCTTTTTTAATCCTTATTGGTGTAACGTAGCGGCAACAATTTGTATCTCCTCAAGCCTTTTTGACAAGGCAGTAATGTAGCAGTAGTAACAAGATCTTCCATGCTCAGAAGCAAGTGACAAGTGGTATAAAAAAAATAATTGATAACAAATTGACTTATTGTTTGCCTTCCCAAATCAGACTTCCAAGCACTCTTGTGCAAATAAGAAATTGAATTGAATGGATCCCTTGATAAATTCAGAAGGAGTAGCGGTTGTGCAGTAGCGGGGGAAACAGTATTGTAAAAAAAAGGGAGAAAAAGAAGAATCAAACCAGTACTAGAGTTGAAATGAACAAAATTGGCAGGAAAAAAAAAGAGTGAAAAAGATGTTAAATTGATTTAAAAAATCAATCTTGGTTCCTATTATTGTTTCAACTAACGGTGTTTTTAGTGCCAGAATCATTCTTAATAAATCAAATTATAATGTTTGGTCCTAATTGATGGAAATGCATATTGCCAAAAAGAGAAAATTCTTCTATATTTGAGGCAAAAAATCAAATCACTTGCGTAATCATATGATGAGTATCAAAAGTAGTATGCAAGAATCCAAAAGTAAAGAGGTGGCTATTGATATCTATGACCCCAAAAATTATGAACCATTGTATATTCTTACCAATTGCCCGTAAAATCTGAAATGCTTTATCAGCAACATTCTATGATGGAAATGATGATGAGTTGCAAGTTTTTGTCCTAAACCAAGAGGCTTTCGTTACCACACAACATGGAAAGTCCCTCTCTAAGTATTATGGAGAGCCAACCGCGGTTTTTTGAAAGTTAGATCATTGTGAGAAAGTGGTCATGAAAGATCATACTGACATTGTAGCATATCAAAATTCCACCAAATGTCTAAGGGTACACATTTCTTATTGGATTAGATGGGGACTTTGAGAAGTTAATGAAGAGATTTTAGGTGAAGAGCAAGTTCTAGACTTGCAAGGATGCTTTATTTTTTTGTTCGATGAGAGGTAGTGCGTCATACAAGTTTGAAATGGAAGATGATTTTGCTGAAAAACCTCTAACATTGTTAGTAATTGCATATAATGGTGGTAAGGTCTCAAATACTTTTGTACTTGTTTCTAATTCATCCCCACAAAGATTTATTTCCATTGAAAATGGTACTTTAATCCCAGTTATTGGATAAAGTTCTTTGACCCTTACTGATATTCTAAGCTTATATTAGACTCTAATTGTTCTATCATTAGATTATAACGTGTTGTCAGTTTCTAAAATAATCTCAGATTTATTTTGTGTGATAATTTTCTTGTTTAAGGATATTTGAACCAGAAAAATGATTGATTATGGTATCAAGTGAGAGAAGTTGTACTTGTATTGCTTGGACTTAAGGTCAAAAAGTTCTAATACTTTATGTCAAGATTTAATGAAGGATTGCTTTGATAGGAAGAGAACAATGGTTGAGATTTGGTTATGACATTGACATCTAGGACATGCTTTATTAAGTTTTTTTGAATTTTTTTTCTAGTTTTCAATATGATGTTTGTGATGCAATAAAAAGCCATCAGCCTTCATTTATAGTAAATTTGACTAAAAGATCATATTCATTTATGAATATACTTTTAGATGTATAGTCTATCTAAAGTCAATACTTTAGATGGGTCATGTTGGTTTGTTACTTTTATTAATAACTATATTAGGATGACCAAGTGTGCTTGATGAAGTCTAAAGTTAAGATAAACTTATTATTTCAAGAAAATTATAAAATGATTAAATCTTAGTACAAAGTATATGTCCTGGTTCGTTGTAGTGATAATAGAAGAGAATATAATAGTTATGAACCTTAGCAGTGTTTAGAAGTACATGAAACTATTTATCAAACTATTTGTTCCAATACACCTTATAAAATAGGGTCGATGAGTGTAAAAATGTGTGTTTAAGGTTGTTTATGCTTCATTAATCAAATCTTGTATACCATTATCTTATTAGAGAGAAGCACTTAGCTCCATTACATATTTAATCAATCAGGTATCCTTCAATTCTATTAACTTTTGGACTGTATTTTAGGCTCTCACTAATCAATTTATGCCTCAATAGTCCCAAATTGACTACCCTATGTTTTTTGTTATGTTGCATTTATACACCTCCATTAACATTGGTATAACAAATTGACTCCTTAAATGTTGCTATATGTTTTTCTTAGGTATGCCAATAATAAAAAGGGGTACCAATATTATCATTCTCCAACTTAATAAATGTTTATTACAATGGATGTTTTTTTTTTTTATAAAGACACAATGTGTTTTTCCTCTAAGCCTAAAATTCAAGTGAAGTATCAAAAGGAAATTCAAACTCATGATTTTCAATACATGAATTTGGATTCTAGGAGTGAAGACTTATAAGCTAGATTAGATAATCAAGAAGGTGAAATGGATTTAAATGGTATAATTTCAATCCAAAATGGTGATGAACACCTGGGAGCTAAAGATGTTACTATAAAAAAAAATACTTCATTTGAGTTGGAATCCCTTGCAACCAATATATCAAACCAATCAATTATAAAGGATATTATTGACTTGGTGTTTGAGTCAGTCATAAAATTATCACATCGTTACTTTAAAGGTATTTCTAAACACATATATGAATTTAAAATTTTTAGTAAATTTAAATATCATATGAGTCATTATGTATCTATTCTTAATAGAGTGTAGAAAGAATTAACTGACCCAATATAGAAAGTAATTATAAACAAATAGATGAAATCCATGTAAAAAAGTAAAACGTATTAACTTTTGGACCCTTTGCTGAGAAAGAAACTAGTTGGATATTGATAGATTTACATGGTTAAGTACAATACTAACAGTATAATCAAATATTTTAAAGCCATATTGGTGGTGAAAGGTTACACTCGAGTATATGGGATTGATTCCACAAAGATATTTTCACCTATAACTAAAATTAACATAGTCAAAATCTTATTATCCTTAGTTATAAACATAGGTTGAACATTACAATAACTCGATATGAAGAACACCTTTCTTCATAGAAAATTATCTGAATAAGTCTAAATAGATCACCCATCAAAAGGCATGATACTTTAAAAAGCATAATCAGAAGGTATAAGCTGAAGAAATCATTGTATAAATTAAAACAATCTTCAAAAACATGGTTTGGAAGGTTCATGAAATATATAATAGCCTTTGGTTATCATCATAGTAATTTCAGTCACACATTGTTCTTGAGAAAATAACTGAGTAAGATTACAACACTTATTGTATATATAGATGATATGATGGTTACAATAAATGATTTTAAAGAAAGGAATGCCTCATAAAATTCCATGGCTAGAGAATTTAAAATTAATGAAAAACCTAGGTTCTTTAAACTATTTTTTTAAGTCAAAGTGTCTTATCTTATAAACTAATAATTCTATCTAAAAAACATATGCCTTAGATCTCTTACAAGAGACTAAGTATGTCAGCATATCAAACAATTAATATACTAGTAAAAGAAAGTATAAAGTTACATGTTGAGTCCAATAAGATACCAACTGATAAAGTAAGATACCAAATGCTTATAGGGATATTGATGTTCTTAGCACACATGAGACTGCATTTGGACATATATTAAGTAAGAAACTAGATGTTGTTGCTAGCTCAAATGCAAAAACTGAATTCATAGGTATGTCTATTAGACTTTGCGAAGCATTGTGATTAAGAATTCTATTGTAGGATTTGAGTTTCTATTAAGGTTCAACTATATTGTGATAATAAAGTGGAATGTGACATTGTCAATAATCTAGTTCAACATAATTGTACAAAAATAGACACATTCTTATTAAGAAGAAGCTAGATAAAAAAAAAAAAAAATTATGAGTTGTCTAAGATAAAATATATGGATCAATTTGTTGATATTCTCATCAAAGTCGTTTCAATTTGAGTGTTCTTAAAGGTTTTAAACAAGTAGGGCATGTATGATATTTATGTACCAACTTAAGGGAGAGTGTTGATATTTCCTGGTATATATATATAAGTTAGCTTAATTAGTATTGTACACTCAATCATTTCATGCACTACGTTGCGGATCAGATTAAATTTTTTTTAGATGTAAAAAAAATTTAGATGTTATTAATGTGTTTTTTAGCAGAAAAAATTCAACTATACGGGGATTGACCTGATATGTAGTTAAAAATGTAGTTTGACTTAAAAAAATAAAGATGATATTAGATCGATTGAAATCAGTTCAGAATAACCTGCTAAATCTGTTACTCAAGTCATGAGACCTTGATAACCCTATAAAAAAATAAAAAATATATATTAAACTCAATTTTCTATATCAACCCAACGTTAAAAGATGACATTGAAAATAAAATTAAATTAAAAAAATAAGCTGATTCAACCCGGGTTAACTTGTCAAACCTGAGTCATTAGACCAAGATAACCCCATAAAAAAACAAATTAAAATAACTTATGAAGTTCAATTCCTGATCAACCCAATATTAAAGGATGAAATAAAAATAATAATTTAAAAAAGAATACAAAAAACCACTCGAGTCAACTGGTCAAACTCATGACCTGCATGTAACAAAAACCAAAAGAATGATAAAATTGAAAAGAATTCAATTAAAAAGGACAGAAAAAAAACCCTGAGTTAGCCAGCCTAACACGTGACTCGAGTCATAAGACTGTGATAACCCTATAAAAAAATATATGATGCTTAATTCTCAATCAACTCAATGTTAAAGGATTACATTGAAGAAAAAAAGACAAAAAAATAAACTCGAGTCAACCAGCTTGTCAAACCCTAGTTAAGAGACTGAGATAATTCCATATAAAGCAAATAAAAAAATTATAAATTTCAATTTCCAATCAACTAAGTAGGGGTGATCATTTTCGGTTCGGTTTTTATCAAAAAAAGTAACCAAACCGATATTTTTTTTGAAAAAAAACCGAAACCGAACCGAAATCGGGTCAAACCGACCGGTTTCGGTTCGGTTCGGTTTTTTAGGGAAAAAACCGGTTTGGCTCGGTTTTCCAGTTTTGGCCTGGTTTTTTCCGGTTTTGGCTCGGTTTTTCTGGGTTTTGGCTCTGTTTTTTTCCGGTTTCGGTTCGGTTCGGTTTTTTTGGTTTTTTGCTTATAAAACCGAACCAGCCGGTTTTTTCAAAATTTTAATCGGTTTTTTTTTCGGTTCGGTTTTTTTGGTTATTTTTTTTTCAGTTTTCTCGGTTTAATCGGTTTTTCGATTTTTTTGCCCACCCCTACAACTAAGGATGAAACTAAAAAATTATTCAATTAAAAAAACACGAATCATCCTAGCTAACCAGCAAAACCCGTAACCCTGATCATGAGATCGTAATAACCTCATAGACAAAAATAAAAAAATAATAATTATAAAACTCAATTAATTATTACAAGATAAAATTGAGAAAAAAATTAATAAAAAAGAATAAAAACCTGTCATCCTGCCATAGGTTTGGTTTCATTGTAGGGGACGCGGCTGTGCGTGAAGTTCCATGATCAGTGACTCTTTCCATTTAAAAGACGGATAAAAAGCTAGGCCCTTTGCCTTCGCTTCCAGGTGGTTTCTAACCTTTGAGTTTAGACTCTTATATATCATAACTTATTGCATATGTTAAGGAATATTGGAATTCCTAATTAAAGTTCCATGATCAGTGACTAGCCCTAGCCCGGCCCCTAGGTCAGGTGGTTTCTAACTTTCGACTCCAGACTGATCTTACGATCATAATAGCTTATATATCGCGTATGTTATGGAATGCTGGAGTTCCACCTGATCAGTGCTGCTAGCTAATAACGTGATCGACAGAAATGGAAACATGGCATGCATTACTCCATCATAGCAAATTAAGCCCTATAATATTCAGCTCACTACGATATGCCAACGTACGTACTAGGTTAGTTTTCTATGAAGTTTACAATAAGAATATTAGAGGATAAAGGTACACGTATATGGGCTTAATTATGTTTATACAAGTCCCGAAACTTTTGACATATAGTCATTTTAATCCCTCTAATTTAACTTTGGGCTCAGCAACCCTCACCCTTTCAGTTCTTT
>Ga0307518_10000846_pt1 | contig 22863 bp, 24 predicted proteins | sample 25_EM_MG_FD_203889 | JGI IMG/M metagenome (GOLD analysis project Ga0307518, IMG submission 203889) | Populus trichocarpa ectomycorrhiza microbial communities from riparian zone in the Pacific Northwest, United States - 25_EM | ecosystem: Host-associated > Plants > Roots > Unclassified | place...
TCGTTGAGCAGCACGGCGTCGATCTCTTGCCGGATGACCTGTTCGATCTTCGTTTCCTTCAGCATGTGATTCCTCCGTCCACGACGAGCGTTTGCCCGGTGATGAAGCCGGCCTGGGACGAGCCGAGGAAGGTGACCGCGTCGGCGATCTCCTCCGCGGTCCCGAGCCGGCCGAGCGGGGTGCGGTTGCGGATCTTTTCGCGGTTCACCGAGGTGACCTCGGCGGTCATCTCACTGTCGAAGAAGCCCGGGGTCACCGTGTTCACCCGGATGTTCAGCGGGCCGAGTTCTCGTGCCAGGCTCCGCGTCAGCCCGTCCAGCCCGGCCTTGGCGGCGGAATACGGGGCCACGCCCCGGTAGCCGCGGACGGCGTTGATCGACGAAACGTTGACGATCGAACCTCCGCCGGTTCGCATCATGAGCCGCGCGCACAGTTGTGCCAGCTGCATCGGCGCGAGCAGGTTGGTGGCGACGACGTCCTGCATCCGTTGCCCGGCGGTGGTCAGAAACAGTTCCTGGTGCAGCACACCGCCGTTGTTGACCAGCAGATCGACCCGGCCGAAGATCGATTCGACGGCGCGGGTGAAGCCGCGCAGGCTCTGTGCGTCGCGCAGATCGGCGGGCTCCCAGTAGAAGTCCTTTGTGTACTTCTCGGCGGTGCGTTCGGTGAAGTCGTTGGCCTTGCGGCTGAACGTCGCCACGCGCCAGCCGTCGGAGAGCAGCCGCTCCACCAGTACCCGGCCGAGTCCGCGGCTGCCGCCGGTGACCACGCCGACGTTCCCGGACGGCGCGCTCATGACGCGCTCCTGATCTTCTTGAACCGGTCGGAATGCTGGTCGTCGTCGGAGACTTCGACCAGGAGCGGCACCTTGTACGCCTCGAGGCGGCCGCGGCAGTGGGCGCGAACCCGTTCGGCGACCTCGCGGGCATCGAGTCGTTCGGTGAGCTTGACCAGTGCGGTGACCACCTGGCCGGTGACGTGGTTCCGCCGCCCGGAAACCGTGGCGTCACCGACGAACGGCAGTTCCAGCAGGACGTTCTCCACCTCGCTGGGATAGACCTTCTCGCCGCCGACGTTGATGATCTCGGACTTCCGGCCGAGGATGCGCACGTAGTCGCCGTCGACCTCGACCGCGTCCTGGGTGTTGAAGTAGCCGTTCTCGTCGAACGGCGCGGGGGCGTTGAGATAGCCGAGCATCGCCATGTCGGAACGGACCCAGAGAACTCCGTCGCGGATGCTGTGGTCGAAGCCGTCCCCGCCCAGTTTCACCCACAGACTGTCGTTCCCGCGTGACTTGGTCGACAGGATGCCCAGTTCCGAAAGCCCGTAGGTCTGCTTGAGCCGGACGCCGGGGAGTGCTTCGTTGAGCCGCTTCAGCACGCCGAGCGGCATCGGTTCGGTGCCGTAGGTGACGAGTTCGAGCGAGCTCAGGTCATGGTGGGCGTAGGCGCCGGAGATGAGCAGCATGTTGAGGAACGTCGGCGTCGTCGGCAGGACCTGGATGCGGTGCGCTTCGATGGCCGCGCAGACCGCGTCCGGCGTCCGCACGGTCAGGGTGATCAGCGCCCCGCCCTGGGCGAGGGTGTGGAAAAGGGTGTTGATCCCGCCGATATGGTCGAGGTTGAGAAAGCCGACCGTGCGTTTCGGTCGTCGCGCCGGCCCGTATTTGGCCAGGACCTTGGAGAAGTCCAGTACCGAGGCCTTGCTGCGGCCGGTGGTGCCCGAGCTGAACAGCACCAGACCAGGGGCGCCTGCCTCGCGCAGCCGTCGGTAGAGGTCGTGGCCCGCGGTACGCCCGGTGTGGTGGCTGAACCGGCCGCCGCCGTGCGCGTCGAGGGTGATGACCGTTTCCACCTGCGCGATATCGTGGAATTCGGTCCGTTTCGCCGCCGACAACGGAGTCAGCGGCACGGCGATGGCGCCGCGGGCGATCAGGGCGAGCAGACCCGCGCAGGCCTCGACGCCGCTGACCGCCTCCAGTACCACGACCTGCCCGGCGCGGACGCCGATATGGTCGAGGTGGCGCTGCCATTCCGTCGTCAGGTCGAAGAGCTCGGCGTAACTCACGCTCCGTCCGTTGTGGACGATCGCCTCGGCGGCGCCGAAGCCGTGCATCCGTTCCAGAAACCAGGCGGTCATGCGTTCTCCGGTGTCTCGTGATGGGCGGGGACAGGGGACAGGTCGTGCACGCTCCGCGGCAGGGGAAGTTCGGGCGGAAGCGGAGCACCGGGCAGCACGAACCAGCCGTTCGCACGGGCGGCGGCGCGCAGGGCGCCGTCGCCGCCCACGACGACCGCGGCGCCGGTGGCCTCCAGCATCGGCAGGTCGGAACTGTGATCGCCGTAAGAGATGCAGGCCTCCGACGTCGTCCCGCAGCGGGCGATCACGTTCGCCACCGCGACCGCCTTCGCGGTGCCGATCATCGGGCGCTTCCGGATCGTGCCGGTGTAGCGACCGCGCACGATCTCCGGTTCGGCGCACCACACGTCGTCGACCCCGAGGTCTTCGGCGATCGGCCGCAGACAGGCAGGCAGCGCGCCGGAAACCAGGACGACGTGGTAGCCGTCCCGCTGGTGACGGCGCAACGCGGCGAGAGCGGGTTCGTGATAGAAACCGCCGGTGCCCAGTTCCGCCTCGAACCAGCGATCGGCCACTTCGGAAACCATTTCCGCGTCGGCGCCGTCGAATAGCGTGAAAGAAGCACGATTTGTCTCTTCCCGGGAAAAGCCCCGGACGGTCATCGTCGCGATATAGCGCTGGAGATCTTCGTACTCCCGTGGCGAGTGACCGAGGAAAGCGAGGTAGTACCGAAGGAAACGAAAGATACTCGGCGAGGTGGTGAGGGTACCGTCCACGTCGAAGAAGGCGACCCTGGTGTGGGTTTTCCCGCTCATGGAACAATCATCCCAAGCGGGAGAGGAATTCCCCAGACTGCGCTGTCACCAGTCACGCCGACGCTATTGTCTTGGCCAACAGTTCCAAGCAGCCACAAACGACGGCGCGTGAAGGTCCCTTCACCACCCTGAGAGCAGGGAAGGAGGCCTTCACGGACCGGTGAGCAGCGGAGAGCCCCGCGGACTGGGTTCCGCGGGGCTCTGCGGCGTGCCGTGCCAGGCCTGGGGGCCGCCTGGCGCGGCACGGGTCAACCGGCCGTCACCTTGCCTTCCCGCTCCAGCCGCTCGCGACGGGCGGCCGTATGCGGGAAGAGGTGACGGTTGTCGACACTCCACTGGATGGACTCGTCGCCGCGCGCGGTGGTGCCGGAGAACCGCGGCGCCACCTGCTCGGCCAGCAACGCGTAGCTGCGCTTGGTCTGCTCGAACGAGGCCCAGTTCATGCCGTAGACGAGGAAGGAGCCGAAGCCACCGGTCTGTTCCCGCAGCTTCCCGATCGCCTCGACGGCGTCGTCGACGGAACCGACGATCGCCAGGCCCTGTTCGACGCCTGCCTCCAGTTCCTTGCCCGGAGCGACGCCTTCCATGCTCGCGGCCACGTCGAACCCGGCAGCCTTGCCCCAGTAGTTCCAGAGCCAGTTGGAGAACCCTTCGCGGGAATCACGGAAGGCCTCGTCCCGCGTCTCGGCGATGTGCAGCGGTACGACGACCCGCCATTTCGCCCGGTCCGCGACGTTCCCGTGCTCCTCGGCCGATTCTTCGAAGTACCGCCACTGCTGCGCGAGGTCTGCCGCGGGCACCCCGGGTGGCGGCGCGCCCCACGAGACCAGGTTCAGCCCGAACTGGCCCGCGACCTTGGGGCTGTTGGGAGAGCCGATACTCGAGATGGCCATCTCGATCCCCGGCCTCGTGTAGCGCGGCAGCTGCATTTTGGCGTCCTGCAACACGAACCAGTCGGTCTTGGCGCTGACCCGGCCTTCGCCGTTGACGAGTTCCCGCACGACCGGGATCGCCTCGCTCGCCATCCGCTTCAGTTCGTCCTGGTCCACCCCGAGCTGGTACGAGTCGTTCGGGGTGGCGCCGGGGCCGACGCCGAGGATGTAGCGGCCGCGGGTGAGGTGGTCGAGCAGGATCGCCCTGGTCGCGACGTGATACGGGTGGTGGAAGGGCAACGGGACCACGCCGCTGGCCAGTTTGATCTGCGTGGTCCGCTCGGCCGCCGCCGCGATCAGCGTCTCCGCCGCGCCGATCGTCGGCCAGGCGAGGGAGTGGTGCTCGCCGAACCAGACCTCGTCGTAGTTCAGCTCGTCCAGGTGCTCGACGAGCTGGAGATCACGCCGGATGGTCAGGTGCGGGTCCTGACCGGGGGCGTGCAGAGGGGACAGGAAGACTCCGATTCCGCTGTGCATTGAGATCTCCTTATCTGGAACGGAAAGCGATGGCTGCGGCTACTGGCGGGTTCCGGTCGCGGCGGAGCGGGCGATCCGGTCCAGCAGCCGGTGGTGCTCGGTCGCGTGCGCGAAACCGGGGACGACCGATGTCCCCGCCTCGATGTCGGACCGCAGTTGGTCGTAGGCGTGCGCGACGCCCGACCACGCCCCGCTCGCGCCGGGGACGGTCTGGTAGGACGCGGGGATGCCCAGCTCGGACAGCTTGCTGTCCTTGTCGCGGGCGCCCCACAGGGTGAACTGGCCGAACTGCAGATGTCCCGAGTCACCGGAGACGAGCAGGTCTCCTTCGGTGCCGTTGATCTCCCACAGCAGGTTCGTGCCCCGGCTGGAGCCGCCGCGGAAGTGCACCGACGCGACGGCCCCGCTCTCGAGGGTGCCCGTCACGGCGATCTGGTCCTCGGCCGTCTGCCGGACCGGTTTCCCGGTGTCGGCGTTGCGGATCGTCGGCCGCCGGGTGGCGGTGGTGGCGTTGAGTGCGGTGAAACCGGACAGCACCAGGGTGAAGGCGTCCAGCGTGTGTCCGAACGGGATGGTCATCAGGGTGGCGCCGTTGGCGCGGTCGGCGGTGTATTCGTTGCGCGAGGGGACCGTCGCGCCCCAGCCGCCGCCCGATGCCACCAGGCTGGTCGACAGCACTTCGCCGACATAGCCGTCCTTGAGGAGATCGTGCAGGTACCGCACGGCCGGAATGGCGCGGGCCTGCAGGCCCACCGCCGTCCGGACCCCGCGTTCGGTGGCGAGCGCGGTGAGTTCGGCCGCCTCGGCCGGATCCACGGCCAGCGGCCATTCGCTCAGCACCGCCTTGCCCGCTTCGAGCGCGGGAACGATGAGCTCCCGGTGCCGCGGCACCTTGACCGTCACCACGACGAGGTCGATGTCGTCGTGCGCGGCCAATTCGGCGACGTCGGTCACCGCCACCGGCACGCCGAACTCCGCGGCCGACCGTTTGGCGGATTCGGGGGTCGACCCCACCAGGCCGCGCAGTTCGAAACCGTCCACCGCGCGCAACGCGGGGACGTGGCCGCGGGCGCCCCAGCCGCCGTTGGCGCTGAGGCCGACGATGCCGACGCCCAACGGCTTCCGGGAACCAGTGCTCTGAGTCATGAAAGCGGTACCTTTCCTTGTCCTCGCCAGAGAATTCGTGTGCTGCTACGCGGCGGCCAGCCGGCCGTATGAGCCGCGGTAGAAGACCAGCGGCGCGCCGTCGTGCGCGTCCACGTGGTGCACGCGAGCGATGACGACCGTGTGGTCACCGGCCGGGTGTTCCGTTTCGACGGAACATTCCAGCCAGCCGATCGTGCCTTCGAGAATCGGTGTGCCGTGTGGTGTTCCGGTCCACTTGAGACCCCGGAACTTGTCGGAGCCGCTGGTGGCGAAACGTTCGCTCATCTCACGTTGTGCCTCCCCCAGGATGTTGACGCAGAACCGTTGTGCGGTCCGGATCCGCGGCCAGCTCGAGCTGGTGTGCGCGACGCAGAACAGCACCAGGGCCGGGTCGAGCGAGACCGAGGTGAACGAGTTGACCGCCAGCCCGGCCGGCTGGGAGTCTCGTTCGCTCAGCGCGGTCACCGCGACCACCCCGGTGGTGAACCGGCCGAGCACGGCCCGGTATTTCTTGTCGTCGAAAGAATCGCTGAATTTCGGTGTCGGAATTACCGGCGAGGACATGACTCTATTTTCCGGCCGTGATATTCCACCGGCAAGTGCGTGTTCGACATAGTGCTCACGCCAACACCATCGCGGCGACGAAAAAGCGGGACAAGCCGTTCTCCTGTCCACAAGGGACCGGAAAACGGCTTGCCCCGCTCGTTGTCACACCTTTTCCGTGGCCGTCTTCTCGGCCTGTGCGGCGGATGCCTCCCCGGCCTTCGCTTTCGCCTTCGGCAGGGCGAGGGCGAAGACGACGGTGAGCAGGATCAGCGCCGCCGCGGTGTACTCGGCGACCTGCAGGCCCGTGGAGAGCTGTGCCGGCGACGGGTCGGCCCCGCTGACCGCGCTCGTCACCGCGACGAGCACCGCCAGTCCGACGGCCGCGCCGACCTGCTGGCCGCTGGTGGCCAGTCCGGATGCGAGTCCCTGGAGTTCGTCCTTCACCCCGGACGTCGCGGCCGCGAACATCGCGGTCCACAGCACACCCTGTGCGAGACTGAACACGATGATGCCAGGGCTCATCTGCAGGAAACTCGCCCCCTCGCCGAGGAACGCGGCGAACAGCGCGGTGCCGATCGCCCCGACGACCAGGCCCAGCACCAGCGTGGACCGTACCCCGATCGCCGTCGACAGCTTCCCGCCGATCAGCGAGCCGACCAGGATCAGCGCGCACGGCAGGATGTAGGCGAGTCCGGTGTTCAGCGCGTTCCACCCGCGGACCTCCTGCAGGGCCAGCGTGATGAAGTACGCGCTCGCGCCGAAGGTCGCCATGAAGCTGAAGGTGATCAGGGTGCCGAACCGCAGGCTGCGGTTCTTGAACACGTGCAACGGCACCAGCGGGTTCGCCGTCCGCGATTCGATGACGACGAAGGCGGCGATGAACAGGGCCGCGGCCACGAAACTCCCCAGCGTGAGCGCGTCGGTCCAGCCGGCTTTGGGGCCGTTGACCAGGCCGAACACCAGCAGGAGGGCGCCGGCGGTGACGGTGATGCCGCCGGGGATGTCCAGTCCGCCGCGCCGTTCGGCGGGGGCGTCCGCGGGGACGACCAGCAGCGCGAGGATGCCGACGCCGAGCGCGAGCGGGACGTTGACGTAGAAGACGGCCTCCCAGCCCATCGTCTGGGTCAGCACGCCGCCGAGCAGCGAGCCGAGCACCATGCCGCTGCTGCCGGTCGCGCCCCAGACGCCGAGGGCGCGGTTGCGTTCCTTGCCTTCGGCGAACATGGTGGTGATCAGCGACAGGGTCGACGGGCCGAGTACGGCGCCGCCGAGGCCTTGCACCGCCCTGGCCAGCACCAGGAGTTCGGGGGATTCGGCGAGCCCGCCCGCCACCGACGAGACGGCGTAGAGGGCCAGGCCGACGAGGAACAGGCGCCGTCGCCCGAGCAGGTCGGACAACCGTCCGCCCAGCAACAGGAACCCGCCGAAGGTGACCGCGTAGGCGCCTATCACCCACTGCAACTCGTGGCTGGAGAAGCCGATCCCGGAACCGATGTCGGGCAGTGCGACGAACACGATGCTGTAGTCCAGGGCGATGATCAGCTGGGCCAGCGCCAGCGAGACCAGGACCAGCGCCGGATGCCGTACGGCACGTGATGTTGGCATGACTGCCGTATACCTCTCTCGGTAGGTGGTGGGCACGTCCTGGCCGCAACGACCCGAACGGTTTCAGTTCGAACAATATCTGTTCGAACTGGAGCGTATCTTCGTGGACGCCCAGCGACAACCCTGTCCACGAGATGTGTCGGGCTAGTATAGTTCGAACTGGTAATATATGAGCGAGCGGAGGAAGGTGGGTCCCGGGCTACCATGGACGCATGGCGACACCCAAGAGACCGGCCCCCCTGCCCGCCGGAGAGGTATGCGGCCTGGTCAACGCCTTGTCGCAGGAGATGGACCGGCATACCCGCAAGGTCGCGGAGCAGTTCGACCTCACCGCGGCGCAGGCGGTCGCCCTGCGCGAGCTGCCCGAACCCCGCACGCTCCGCGCGCTCGCCGAGCGGATGCACTGCGAGGCCTCGAACGCGACCTTCGTCGCCGACAAACTGGAGGAGATGGGACTGCTGGAGCGGCGCCCCCATCCCACCGACCGGCGCGCCAAACTGCTGCACCTCACCCCGGAGGGCGCCATGCTGCGCAAACAGGTCGTCAAGCAGCTCAACATCGACGCTCCGCTCGGCAGACTCAATGAGGACGAGCAGCGCGCACTGCACGATTTGCTCATCCGCGCCGTCAAGTGACCGGCGACGCCGGCCCGGGCGGACGGGCCGGCGCCCAGCCCTAGCCGGTGTCCACGGCCCAGCGGTTGATCCGGTCCTCGGTGCCTGCCGTCCGCGGCCGGAGCAGGACCAGTTTGAGACCCGACCGGGAGGTGACGTCCAGCGAGAGTCTGGTCAGGGAGACCTCACCCAGATCCGGGTGGTTCAGCACCTGGATGCCGGGCGACTCGTCGTCGACGTCGTACCGGTCCCAGAGCTTCGCGAAGGTCGCGCTCTCGTCGCGAAGCCGCGCGATCAGCGCGTCCAGCAGGGGGTCGCCCAGCATTTCGGCGCTTTCGGCGCGGAAGTGCGCCACGGCGCTCGCCGCTTCCTGTTCCCAGCGAGGGAAGCGGTCCGCGGCCAGTGGGTGGTTGAACAGCAGGTCGAGGTAGTTCGTCCATTGTCCGTCGATGCCGAGCAGCCGTTCGGCGGCCGAGTTCGCGACGCTGATGTCCCAGTAGCAGTCCAGGACATAGGCCGGATTCGGCAGAAAACCGTTGACGACGTCGCTACTCAGCTCCCGGTTGTCCTCCGGTGGGAGCCGCGGGAAGGGAGCCGCGTACCCGGCCAGCCGCATCATGTACTGCCGCTGGGTCTGGTTGAGACCCAGGACGTCGGCGATCGCGGTCAGGATGTTCGGCGAGACGTTCTTGGCCCTTCCCTGTTCGATCCAGGTGTACCAGGACGCGCCGATGCCGGCGAGCATGGCGACCTCCTCGCGGCGCAGCCCGGGAAGCCGTCGGGGTCCGGTGTTCGGCAGGCCGACCTGTTGCGGGGTCACCTCCGCGCGGCGGGCGGCCAGGAAACTCCCCAGTTCCGCGAACTTCAGATCGGTCAGGCCAGGTGCGCGACCGGCTGCGGCGACACCGTCGCGGCGCACCGCGTGCATCGTCGACACAGCGCTCGATCGGGCGGATCCAGTACCAGACATCAGTAATCCCCCCAGGAGTACTGTTCAGCATCCGAAACAATGAGTGGATCTTCAATCGGCTCGAGCTTTCGGCGTGCCGATAGTACAAGTTCGAGCTATTTCGTGCGCCCGACCGGCGGCGGGTGCCAGTGTCCCGCCGCCGTGCTCCGGCCTGTCTTTCGCCGGTCCGCCTCGACCTGCCATGACCTGCACCGGGCAACATTCCGGTAACAGGTCTTCGCCTGGTCTCGAAGGGTCGAAATCCCGTCACCGCGGTGATCGCGACGTGACCCAGATCACCACGACGGCCGGTTCAGGAGCGGGTGGATACGGGTCGCACGCCCGGGAGCGCGAGCACCTGGTCGATCCGCTCCGACGGCGATCCGCTCACGATATGGACCGGGACGCCGAGCTTTTCGAGGGTTTCGAGCATCAGCTTGTCCGAAAGCACCCGGAAGGACTCGCTGATCGGCAGCGGGTCGACCGCGAGCGGGAACTCCACCGGCGTGTGGACGAACAGGTCGTAACCCACGCGCGCGTGTTCCTGTGCCAGCAGGCTGAGCTGGTCGACGACGTCCTCGTAGATCGCGGTGTCCCCGGTGCGCGCCGCGGCACCCACGTCCGCCGTCGGCTCGGGATAACGCCCGACCGCGAGCCGGACCTTGGTGTAGACCCACTCGTGCAGGACCGAACCGTCGGACACGAAGCCGTCCGCGTGTGCCGCCTCTTCGGTCGCCCGCTCCAGGAAACGGCGGACGGCGAGCTGGATCAGTTCCGGCTCGGTGGTCTCCTCCAGCGACTTGCGGGCGCCGCCCGCCGGGTCGCGCATGGCGCTGCCGTGGGTGCGCGCGACACCGAGCCGTTCGGACAATGCCGTGGTCAGTGTCGTCTTGCCGTTGCCGTACGCGCCGACGAAGGCGATCCTCATGATGGTTCTCCGTATCTGGCGAAGGGATTGGTCAGGCCGCGGTGGTGTCGGCCAGGCGCTCGAGCTCCGTGCGGGTGTCGATCTTCGAGTACTCCTCCTGCGCCATGGCGATGGCTTCGTCGATACTCATCCGCGGCGTGAACCCGAAGATGTCCAGCATCTTCTGGAGCCGGTCCGGAATCGACCCGCCGACGATGTGCACCGGGATGCCCTGTTCCTTCAGGGTCTCCAGCAGCAACTCCTCGGCCAGCGAGCGGAACCGCTCGTTCACCGGGCGGTGTCCGTCCTCGACGATGGGGAACTCGATGGGCAGGTGGACGAACACGTCGTAGGCCTGCTTGGCGTGCTGCATCGCCGGCACTTTGATCTGCTTCATGACCTCGGCGTAGAAGCGCACCTCGTCGGTCATCTCGACCGTTTCCAGATCGACCGACTCGTTCGGGTTGATGCCGACCTTGACGCGAACGGTCGCGTAGGCCCATTCGTGCAGTGAGGAGCCGTCCGAAATGTAGTTGTCCCCCAGGTGGCTCTCGGCGACGGCCCGGCCCTGGATGCGCCGTGTGATCAACATGATGAGCTCGGCACCGTTGCATTCCTCCAGTGTCTTTCCCGGGATCGAGATCGGGAGGATCTCCCGCATGGTGGGAGCCGCGGTACGGGGAATGCCGGTCAGATGTGCCAGCGCCATGCTGGTGATGGTCTTGCCGACCGAATAGGTGCCGGAAATGGACAGTTTCATTTCTGCCTCCATCTGGAATCGCGTGGGCCGCGATCCTGATACTCGGGAAGACCGCTGTTCGGAGTAGCCGGACGGCAAAACGGCGCCATATCTGCCGCCCTCGTCTTCGGTGGGTTCGCACGAGTTTCGCTTCTCGCGCGACGGAGGGACGTGCGGCGCCGTTGCCATCAGCGTCTTACTGATCGCCGGACAAATGCTTTCAGGTTCACGACGAAGCATGGCAATGGTGAGCCGTGTTCCCCAGACTCCAATGTCAACAGGGTGGCCGACGGCACCATCGCGGAAACCATTGTTCGCGCCAACAAGCCCCGGGATCGGTGTCGCACGGTGACCGATATCGGCGGGAATCCTGCCCGTTCGGAGTATAGGAGGCCGGAGTCAATGGGCGGTTCGGGTGGTCTGAGGGACGCTGTCCTTGCCCGGCTGCGGCCCGGGAGGTCTTCTTACCGTGCCACGCGAGGAAAGTCCCTTTTGATCCACGCGATCGTGAATGGCGTTAACCATTCGGGGCGGAACGGTAAGTACATGAAGGCCTTCACGGACATCTACAGAACCCGTTCGACGAAAGCCCCGACGGCCAGCAGTTTCCGGTCTCCGCCGACCGGACCGTCGAGTGCCAGCCCGGCGGGGAGCCCGTCGCGTGCGCGCCCCATCGGGACGGTCAGGCCCGGGAATCCCGCGATGCTGCCGGGCTGGCAGTTGCGGATGAACGTGGCGAAGGTCGGGACCTCGCGCCCGCGATGGACGAAGCTCCCGACGGCCGAGAAATCCCGGGCCGTCGCGGGTGTGGTGGGGAAGGCCAGCGCGTCGATGCCGCTCTCGTCGAAGATCTTCGCGTAGGCGCGGCGCAAGGCGGAGCGGGTGGCGAGGGCCGCTTCGTAGACGGCGGGCTCGACGCCCGGCACCACCGCCTCGGCGAAGATCGCCCGGACGTCGGGTGCGGCGATCTCGCGAACGAGCCGTTCGAAGGAGACATCGGGTACGTATTCGGCGAGGTAGGACCGGAGCCCGGTGCCTGCTTCGTGGATCACCAGCGGCATTCCCTGGTCGGCGACGAGTTCGGCGAGGGGCGTGTCGTCGAGCGGCACCAGGATGACGCCCGCCGCGCCCAGCCGGGCGAGCGCGGCCTCCCAGAGTTCTTCGACGTCCTCGGACAGGTCGCCGGTCAGGAAATCGTGCGGCACACCCAGCCGGATCGGCGGGCTCTCGATCAGGGGTTCCGGCTCTTCCGCCGCGAGAACCGTGTCGAGGAGCGCGAGGTCGGCGACGGTGCGGGCGATCGGACCGGCCGTGTCCCGCGTACCGCTCAGCGGCGTCATACCGTCGGACGGGTACCGGCCGGTGGTCGGCCGGAAACCGCAAACCCCGTTGAGCGCGGCGGGAACGCGGGCCGAACCACCGGTGTCGGTGCCCAGACCGGCGGGCACGATGCCCGCCGCGACGGCGACCGCGGTCCCGCCGCTGCTGCCCCCGGCGAACCGGGACGGGTCGCAGGCGTTGCGCACCGGGCCGAGCGGGGTCGTGTCGCAGGTGATGCCGAACGCGAGTTCGTGCATGGCCGCCTTGCCGACGATCACGGCGCCCGCGTCGACGAGGCGCCGGACCACGGTCGCGTGCTCGCGCGGAACATGATTCGCCAGCGCCGGGGTCCCGGCGGTGTTCGGCATGCCCGCGACGTGGATGTTGTCCTTGACCACCAACGGCATCCCGCCGAGCGGGCCTCCCGGTGCGGCCGGGTGATCGTGCGGCGCCAGATGGCCGATCGCGTTGAGATGCCGTAATTCTTCCGCTCGCTCGCGGCTTTCCACGACGCCCCAGGGTTCGCTCACGGCGCCAGCTTAGCGACCACGATCGTCCGGCGAGGACGAACATTTCATCGTCCATTTCGGGCAGTCCCGCGAACGGCGGTCAGGGGTTCGGTTCGGCGCGGTAGCCGTCGATCCGGGTGAGCAGGTCGCGCGAGGCGGGATCGGCGTGTCCGCGCAGAAGCGCCGCCAGCGGCGCGAGCCGGTCCTTGGTGCGGGTGGAACCGAGGCCGCGCGCGAGGTCCACCGCTCGGCCGCCGGTGCGGACGGCTTCGTCGAAATCGCCCTGGATCGCGTGGTTCTGCGCGAGCATGATCAAGGTGAGCGCGAGGCTGCGGGACATTTCGGCGCCATAGCCGCCGATGGCGTCGCGTAGCCGCGCGATCGCCTCTTCGCTGTGGCGGGAGGCGACCGTCCTGGCCAATTCGGTCAGGACGGTCCCGCGCATCGCGGCCATGTCCGTCGTGCCGAAGAACGCTTCCCAGGGGCGTGCCGCCGCCCAGGTGTCCGCGCTCTCGAACTGACACTCCGCCCGCGCCAGGCTCGTGAGGGCGGCGCGTTCGTCGCCCGCCTTGGCCAGCGCCCATGCCTCGTTGACCGTCAGGATCGCCTGTGCCCGCAGGGATCCGGAGCGCTGGGCGGCGGCTTGGCCTTGGCGGAGATGGTTCAACCCATCTTCGACGTCGTCATGGTGCAGCGCCAGCCTGCCGAGGCGGTAACAGATGTTGGCCATGAGATTGTCGTTGCCCGCCGCGGCGGCGAGACCGAGCGCGCGGTCGAACCGCAGCCGCGCCGGAACGCGGCGGCCGATGTCGAATTCCGTCCAGCCGAGCAGATTGTGCAGATCGGCGAGCACGGTGAGCAGCCGTGAGCGGAGCCCGCCGGGTATCGCGCCCCAATTGAGCAGGAGGCTGACCGATTTCACGACCCGGACCGCGTCGTGGGAAAAGGCTCCGCCCTGCCGGTAGTCCAAGGCACGCAGGACATCGACCGCGTTTTCGAGACATTCGACGTCGGTGGTGCCGATGCGGTCCGGCGGGTCGCCTTTTCCTGCAGTTGTCATGAACTCACCTCGCGCAAGTCATGGCTCGGTCACCGGCTACCCGGAGCCGCCCCGGTCGAAACCGGCCGTCACTCGCCGGGGTTCTTGATTTGACCCGTTCCAAAGACGCTCTTATCGTCCTTGGTGATGTCCGACTTCGAGGCACAGCTGCGAGCGGTTTCGTTGCGCGTGACGCGGCCTCGGCTGGCCGTGCTCGCGGCGCTGCGCGATCATCCGCACGTCGACACCGAAACGGTGATAGCGCTGGTGCGGGCCGACCTGCCGACGGTCTCGCACCAGGCGGTGTACGACGTGCTGCGGGCGCTCACCGAAACCGGTCTGATCCGGCGTATCCAGCCCGCCGGCGCGCTCGCCCGTTACGAGACCCGGGTGGGGGACAACCATCACCATGTCGTGTGCCGTTCCTGCGGTGCGATCGCGGACGTCGACTGCGCCGTCGGCCATGCCCCCTGTCTCACCGCTTCGGGCGATCACGGGTTCGTGATCGACGAGGCGGAGGTCGTCTACTGGGGCCTGTGCCCCGGCTGCGCGGCCGAACCTGTCCAGCGATGAATTCGCCTGCTCGGAAGGAAAGAAATGAGTGACAACCCGGAGAAGGGCTGCCCGGTGGCCCACGACTCCGTGACCGCGCACGGAAGCGAGAGCGAGAACCCGGCGATCGACTCGCCGACGCCGAAATCGGGCGGCCGCCCGCGCACCAACAAGGACTGGTGGCCCAACCAGCTCGACCTCTCGGTGCTGCACGTCCACTCGTCGAAGTCCAACCCGCTCGGCGCGGACTTCAGCTACGCCAAGGAGTTCGCGAAGCTCGACGTCGAGGCCCTCAAACGGGACATCGTGGAGGTGCTGACCACCTCGCAGGACTGGTGGCCCGCCGACTTCGGCCACTACGGCGGCCTGATGATCCGGATGAGCTGGCACGCCGCGGGCACCTACCGCATCCACGACGGCCGCGGCGGGGCCGGTGACGGCGGGCAGCGGTTCGCCCCGCTCAACAGCTGGCCCGACAACGCGAACCTCGACAAGGCGCGGCGGCTGCTGTGGCCGGTCAAGGAGAAGTACGGCCAGCGGATCTCGTGGGCCGACCTGCTCGTGCTCGCCGGGAACGTCGCACTGGAGTCGATGGGGTTCAAGACGTTCGGCTTCGGGTTCGGCCGCGTGGACACCTGGGAGCCCGAGGAGATCTTCTGGGGCCCGGAAGACACCTGGCTGGGTGACGAGCGCTACGCGAGCGAGACCGAGATGGTCCCCGACGTCGGCGCGACCGAGATGGGCCTCATCTACGTCAATCCCGAGGGACCCCGCGGCAACGCGGACCCGGCCGCGGCGGCGCATTTCATCCGGGAGACCTTCGCCCGGATGGCGATGAACGACGAGGAGACCGTCGCGCTCATCGCCGGGGGCCACACCTTCGGCAAGACCCACGGCGCCGGTAACGCCGACGACCACGTCGGCCCGGAGCCCGAAGCCGCGCCGCTCGAGTCGCAGGGCCTCGGCTGGCTGAGCACCCACGGCAGCGGCAAGGGCGCCGACGCGATCACCAGCGGCCTCGAAGTGACGTGGACCGACAAGCCGACGCAGTGGAGCAACCGGTTCTTCGAGATCCTCTTCGGTTACGAATGGGAGCTCACCACGAGCCCCGGCGGCGCCAAGCAGTACGTCGCCAAGGACGCCGAGGCGATCATCCCGGACGCCCACGACCCGGCCAAGAAGCACAAGCCGACCATGCTCACCACGGATCTGGCGCTGCGCGTCGACCCGGCCTACGAGAAGATCTCGCGCCGCTTCCTGGAGAACCCGGACGACTTCGCGCTCGCGTTCGCCAAGGCCTGGTACAAGCTGCTGCACCGCGACATGGGCCCGGTCAGCCGCTTCCTGGGGCCGTGGGTGCCCGAACCACAGCTGTGGCAGGACCCGGTGCCGGACGTCGACCACGAACTCGTGGGGGACGCCGACATCGCCGCGCTCAAGACGAAGGTGCACGAATCCGGGCTCACGGTCGCGCAACTGGTCGGCACCGCGTGGGCGTCCGCGGCGAGCTTCCGGTCCACCGACAAGCGCGGTGGCGCCAACGGTGCCCGGATCCGCCTGGCGCCCCAGCGTGATTGGGAGGTCAACCGGCCCGAGCAGCTCGCGAGCGTGCTGGAGACCCTGGAAGGCATCCAGCGCGAGTTCAACGGCGCCGGTGGCGCCAAGATCTCGCTGGCCGACCTGATCGTGCTGGCGGGCACGGCCGCCGTCGAGAAGGCCGCGCGCGACGCGGGCACCGAGGTGACCGTGGCGTTCCACCCCGGCCGCACCGACGCCACCCAGGAGGACACCGACGTCGAGTCGTTCGCGCTGCTCGAACCGCGTGCCGACGGGTTCCGCAACCACCTGCGCGCCGAGGAGAAGCTGCAGCCGGAGGTCCTGCTCGTCGAGCGCGCCTACATGCTCGACCTGACCGCGCCGGAGATGACCGTCCTCGTCGGCGGCCTGCGGTCGCTCGGGATCACCGCCGGCGACACCCGGCACGGTGTCCTCACCGACCGGCCCGGCGTGCTCACCAACGACTTCTTCACCAACCTCCTCTCGCCGGGCACCCGGTGGAAGGTGTCGGAGTCGGAGGAGAACGTGTACGAGATCCGCGACGCCGGCACGGACGCGGTGAAGTGGACGGCCACCGCGGTCGACCTCGTCTTCGGCTCCAACTCGCAGCTGAGGGCCCTTTCCGAGGTGTACGCGGGTCAGGCCGGGCGGGAGCGGTTCGTCGCGGACTTCGCCAAGGCGTGGACGAAGGTCATGGAACTGGACCGGTTCGACCTGGACTGACCCCGTCGTACTCACGTGAGTCACGCTGTGCCCAGTCCGTGAAGGCCTCCTTGAGGGACCCAGAGTCCCTCAAGGAGGCCTTCACGGACTTCGGACCAGAGGTACATGGGACACGGTTGGCCCTCACGACCCCGTACCCAGCTGTCATGTTGCGAAAGCCACTTTCACAACCTTCAACGTTGCGAAAGTGGCTTTCGCAACCCGGCTTTCGCCTCCACGCGCATCAAGGTCCCTGTCGCGTCGCCACTGTCTTTCGCCCGCAAACCGGTGACCGTCCTAAGTGGCCGGTTCCACTCGCTTGCGGAGAAGGCAGAACACGTTTCCCTCGGGGTCGGCGAGCACGTGCCACGACTCTTCCCCGGTCTGGCCGACGTCGGCGGGCCGTGCCCCGGCGGCGAGCAACCGCTCCAGTTCCGCGTCCTGGTCGCGGTCGGTGGGGTTCACGTCGATGTGCAGGGGGAGTTTGCCCGGTTTCGGATCGTCACTGCGGCTAAGGATCAACGTCGGCTGCGGGCCGCCGAAGCCGACGCCGGGCGGGCCGATCTCGATGTCTTCGCCGTCCTTGCCGATCTCGACGTATCCGAGCACTTCGCACCAGAACGCCGCCATCCGGACCGGATCGGCGCAGTCGAGGATGAGTTCGGTGATACGGCAGGCCATGCGGCGAGGATAGCCCGGTTGAATCCGGGCGGAGCGGGTATCCGGGGGCGTCGAGTTGATCCCGAACCGAGGAGGCGGCCGTGGCGGGCGACGTCGTGGACTTGATCATGCAGGACCACCGCGAGGTGGAGCGGCTGTTCCGTGAACTCGAGCGGCATCCCGAGAAGCGGTCGCTGCTCGTCCCGGTGCTCTCGTCGCTGCTCACCGCGCACAGCCGCGCCGAGGAGGCCGAGGTGTACCCGGCCGCCAAGGGCGAGGCGGACGAGGCCGAAGACGTCGCGCACGGCCAGAAGGAACACGCCGAAGCCGAGCAGCTGCTCGTGAAGCTGAACGAGACCGAGCCCGAATCGAAGCAGTTCGAGAAGGTGCTCTCGGACCTCGTCGAGGCCGTCACGCATCACGTGAAGGAGGAGGAATCCACCGTTCTGCCGAAGATGCGGCGCGAGCTGAACGAAGCACGGCGGCGCGAGCTGGGGAAGGCCTTCGTGAGCAGCCGGACTTCGCATCTCGGCGACCGCCCCGGCGAGGCCACCAGGCGAGAGCTGCTGACCCAGGCTCGCAACGCGGGCGTGACGGGCGCTTCGAAGATGGACAAGGGCGAGATCGCGCGTGAGGTGGCCAAGTCGTCCTGACCGCGACGGTTGCGGACCGGCCCGCACCCTTCTACCGTCGATGAATGGCGATCGACTCCGAAGCCGGGCAGGCCGCTCCTCTCGTCGTGGCCGAGACGGCTCGCTCCGCAGAAGCGATCACCGTCGAAGTGGCGGGTGACATCGACATTTCGACCAGCCCTCGGCTCCGGGCCGAGCTGTTCGAGTTGCTGGCGGACGGCCCCGGCACCGCGGTGGTCGACATGACCGGGGTCGGCTTCTGCGATTCCTCGGGGCTTTCCGTGCTGGTGCAGCTGAACCGGCACTGCCAGGAGCTCGGGATCGACCTGAGTTTCGCGCCCTCCAAGGTCTTGCGCCGGGCCATCGAGCTCACCGGCCTCTCGCCGACGCTGAAAACAACCGGCGATTAAGCGACCACCCGCACCGTTTCCAGTTCGGTGTCCGCGGCGTCGTAGATGAACATGCCCGTCCGGACGCCGGTGCGGAGATAATCGATGATCGCGTCGGTGAACACCTCACCGGGAGCGATCGCCGGGACCCCTGGCGGATAAGGGCTGATCATCTCCGCGCTGACGCGCCCTTCGGCCTTGTCCAGCGGTACGTGCTCGGCGTCGGCGAAGAACGCGTCGCGGGGCAGCATCCGCATTTCCAGCTTCAGACCCGCCCCGGAGGGCAGGTCGACCGGCGGGCGCCGCTCGAAGTCGTGGTCCGTCAGCCCTCGCAAACCTTGTAGCAGGGCGGAAACGGTGTCCTCGTCGTCGGCGTGGGTGATCTGCACCGCGATCCGCCGGTGATCGGACAACCCCGTGTGCAGATGGCGTTCGGCGAGATGGTCGGCCGCCTGGTATCCGGTGATGCCGAGCCCGGCGACGTCGATCACGATCTTGAGGGGGTCGTGTTCGAACGCGAGCGGGTGGAACTCCTCCGCCAGCGCGTGCAGACCGGAGATGCCTTCGATCTCTTCGCGTGCCCGGGCGGCCAGCGTCAGCGCCTTGCCCAGCAGTTCTCCGCCGTGCTCGACCATCTGCCTGCGCCAGCCGTCGAGGGAGGCATACAGCAGGGCGGAAGTGCTCGTCGTGCCCAGCAAGTCCTCCCTGGCCTTGAGCACGTCCGGTGAAACCCGGTCACCCCGCAGGTGGAACACCGAGGCCTGCTCCAGCCCGCCGCCCATCTTGTGCGTGCTCGTGACGCACAGGTCGGCTTCCCCGTCCATCGCCCACGTCGGCAGGTCGTCGTGGAACGGGTAGTGCGCGCCCCACGCCTCGTCGACGATCAGCGGTTTGTCCACGTCGTGCAGGGCACGGGCGACGCCCCGGATGTCGGCGCAGGTGCCGTAGTCGGTCGGCGTGATCAGCAGCATGCCTTGGACGTCGGGCGCTTCCACCAGCGCCGCCTTGGTCTCTTCGGGGCCGGGAGGATGCGCCAGATGGTGCTCCTCGTCGTATCGGGGACGCACCCAGACCGGGTGCACCCCGCTGATCACCAGCCCGGCGACGACGGATTTGTGGGCGTTGCGGGACACCAGAAGCCGTTCGCCGGGGCCGGCGACGGCGAGCATGGCGCTCTTGACCGAAAGCGAACTCCCGCAGGTGGAGAAGAAAGTGTGCTCCGCGTCCACCGCGTCGGCCATCAGCGCCTGCGCCCGGCTGAGGACGCCACGCGACATCCGCCGGTCGTCCAAACCGTTGAGGGTCAGCAGATCCGACGCGAACGCGTCGCGGCCGAGCAGGTCAAGCACGCGGGGATCCGCGCCGCGGCCCTGTTTGTGACCGGGCGGGGTGAAGGCCAGCCCGCCCGCGCGGCGGTAGGCGTCGATGGCTTCCAGTACCGGTGCGCGCGAGTGGTCCATCCTGCCTCCGATCAGCGGCCGAGGGCGTTCTGCAGTTCCTTCTTGGTCATACTGGAACGGCCTTTAATGTTGCGCTTCTTGGCCTCGTTGTAGAGCTGATCCTTGGTCGGCCCGCCGGTGCTCTTCGATTCACCCGATCGCGCGCGGTTCTTGTTGACCGTCCGCGCCGCGATCTCCTCGGCGCGGCCGCTGCTCGCGCCGCGTTTCTTCTGCGACGACTTGATGTGCTCGTACTGACGTTCGCGCTTGTCGCTCCAGCTCTGTTCAGGCACGGTTCCTCCTCAGTCGTGACCTGCGGATACCCCTTCCGGCCGTCGGTGAATCGAAAGATCACCCGTCCAGGGCGGAGCAGACCGATGTTTGCCCGGCCCGGCTCCCGGGTATCAGCCCGGCAACGCACGGACGGCCCCACGAGAGTCCACAAGGGACGGAGGTTACTTCGATGAGCGCGCCGTTCCTCACGGAAGGCGTCGACCTGCCCGTCCCTCGGGACCGCCGGACACGGCGGAAGGACGACTATTCGCATTGCCGCCCCTGGTTCGACGAGCTGGCGGCACTGCCCGACGGCCACCCGGACCGGCGCCGCCTGCGGGAACGCCTGATCCTCGAGCTGCTGCCGATCGCCGAGCACATCGCCGTCCGGTTCAGCGGACGAGGCCAGCCGAGGGAAGACCTGATCCAGGTGGCGCGGATCGGCCTGATGAAGGCCGTGGACCGGTTCGATCCCGCGCAGGGCGGGGATTTCCTGGCGTACGCGGTGCCGACGGTGATGGGCGAGGTGCGACGGTTCTTCCGCGACACCGGCTGGGCGGTGCACGTCCCGCGCGGGATGCAGGAACTGCGCACCCGGCTCACCCGGGCGACCACGGAACTGACCCAGACCCTCGGCCGCGCGCCGACCCCGTCCGAACTCGCCGCGCATCTCGACGTGGACGTCGACACCGTCCGTGACGGCCTGCTCGCCGCGAACAGCTACCAGACCTCGTCGCTGGACCGGCCGGTCAACGACGGCGAGAGCTCGCTTCCCCTGTCCGATGTGATGGGGGGACTGGATTCCCGGTTCGAGCACATCGAGGACCGGCACACCGTGCTCCCGCTGCTCCGGCGGCTGCCGGAACGGGAGCGGGCGATCGTCACGATGCGGTTCTTCGACGGGATGACCCAATCCCAGATCGCCGAACGCGTCGGTATCTCCCAGATGCACGTTTCCCGTCTGCTCACGAAGATCCTGCAGGATCTGCGCGGCAGTCTCAGCGGCTGAACAGGCTCCCGAGCCCCTTCCGGACCGGCGGGGTGCCCAGCGCGTGCAGCGCGTCCCAAAGGGTGACCGCGGTGGCCGTCAGGACGGGTTTGCCGAGGCTGGTTTCGAGGTTTTCGAGCAGTGGTGTCGTGTGCAGCGCGGTTTCGGGGATCAGGACGGCCTCGGCGTCGTCGTGGTCGGCCGCGGTCGCCAGTTCGGTGATCCGGCGGCGGTCCCAGGTGGCGAGGGCCCGATCCGAAGGCGCGTCGGCGGAAACCGAATGAACGGTGTCGATTCCGGCGTCGGCGAGGAAATCGGCGAAACTCGCGGTCGTGTCGCGGTGATAGACCGACGCGAGCGCCACTCGCCCGGCCCCTAGGTGGGCCAGCGCGGTGAGATACGCCAAGGAAGTACTGCGCGCGGGAACGCCGAGCCGTTCGCTGAGCACACTCGCCTGTTCACGCGCGCCGGAGAGGCCGCGCGTGAAACTGCAGCTGGAGCAGGCCCAGCTCACGACGTCCGGCGCCGTGGCGAACCGCGCGGCGGCCGCGAGCCTCTCCGGCGCCCCGAGTTCGCGGACGGCTTCGTGCTTCTCGGCCGGATCGAGGTCGTCGACCCGGCCGATGTGCTCGCCCCACGGGACGTAGGCGAAGTCCACGGTGAGATCCGGATCCAGTTTTCGCGCGCACGCGAGGAAATCGTCCTCACCGCAGTCCCGCGTCGGGTACAGCAGGCCGATCACGGCTCACTCCTTCCGGCTCGTCGCCCTTCGGAGGTACCCGACGCGAGCCGCAGTCACTCGGTGGGCGGAGCGCGGAAATCCGGCGGGGTGAGCTGCCCGACACGATGGTCGTCCTCGCGGACGGCCTTGACGAAGCGCACGACCTCGGCGGGCCGTGGCGTGGCGGACTTCCCGCCCAGGTAGCGGAGGACGATGAGGTCCTCGCCGGAATGGGTCTCGATCGCCACGGCCCAGCCGTGGGCTTCGTCCCACAGCAGGGCGACGTCGCGCTCCGGATGGGTGGCGAGGCGCTCGTCGAGCGCGACATACGCCGAGACCGGGTCGTCGAGGTCGACGGTGCAGGACTCGAGGCCGACGCCGAGGGCCTCGGTGATCTCGCCGAGATAACCCCACACGGTGTGACGGGTGTGCGGGTGGCGGACGGGCATGGTGAGCAACGAGGATTTCCCTTCCTTCCCCGGTCTCGTCCGGTGCGGGACCCGGAGGCCCCGCACCGGAGGAGACACTCAAGCCTGGATCTCCTTGCGGTCGGCCGTGGTGCCGGAGATTTCGATGCGCCGCGGCTTGGCCTTCTCGGCGATGGGGATGCGCAGGGTCAGCACGCCGGCTTCGTATCCGGCCGCGATGCGGTCGGTGTCGAGGGCGTCGCCGAGGAACAACTGCCGGGAGAAGACGCCGAGCGGGCGTTCGGAAACCTGCATCTGGACGTCCTTGCCGGGCGTGGGCCGCCGCTCCGCCTTGACCGTCAGGACGTTGCGCTCGACATCCAGCTCGATGGCGTCCGGGGCCACGCCGGGAAGGTCGAAGCAGACGACGAACTCGTCGCCGTCGCGGTAGGCGTCCATCGGCATGGTGGCCGGCTTGGACCAGGTGCCCGGGTTCGCGGCGCCGAACATCTGCTGGGTCAGGCGGTCCAGCTCGCGGAACGGGTCGGTGCGCATCAACATCGGGTTCCACCTCCTGAGTTCGTTGTCTCTGGTGTCAACACGCACTACTGTTCTAACATGTCATCGAAACGATGACAACCACCGAGTCGTCGATGGGATGACAAATGAGGGACGAAGACCCCGCCCGGACCGTGCGCGCGGTGCGCGACGTCGTGGCAGAGGCGCGCTCCGGCGTCACGGAACCGGATCGGCTGCTGGCGGCTTTGGCCGCGCTGAAGGACGTCCGTGAACAACTGGCCGCGTGGGAACCGGAGCTGATCGCGGCGGCGCGCGCGGGCGGGACGAGCTGGACCGCGCTCGCCCCG
>Ga0307518_10000847_pt1 | contig 22851 bp, 34 predicted proteins | sample 25_EM_MG_FD_203889 | JGI IMG/M metagenome (GOLD analysis project Ga0307518, IMG submission 203889) | Populus trichocarpa ectomycorrhiza microbial communities from riparian zone in the Pacific Northwest, United States - 25_EM | ecosystem: Host-associated > Plants > Roots > Unclassified | place...
AGTGCCGCTGAAGTGCAACCATGGGCTCCCTTGACGAGCTCTCTTCTGGGAAAGAATGAGAGAGGGTTCTTCTTCCTAATAGCACTCTAAAGTAGGGATATAACTGTCATGGTGCTGGAGGACGCCGCCTGAAAGTAGGGAAGCGGATAGAGTACTGAATTCGACGCATCCAGGGAAGTGAGACGAACGACAGAGGAAGATGGACATGGCAAGTATCTGGGAGGAAGGAACCATAGGCTGAGGGCTCAGGGGACACAGAGACGACCAGAGATGACTTTTCAATCTTGACAATAGACCTAAGATGACCAAAGTACGTCCTTGATGCAGGACTGACGAAGAGAACGTGCTGACCGAGAACGAGGGGGACTGAGGGAGCAGGCTGGGAAGATATGTGCCAGGCAGTGCATGGGAACTCTGGGAGAGGCTGTCCTAAGAGCACGACATAGTGGAGATCTGCAGCAATAGTGGAGAAATGATCCAGACAAAATACGGACTCCATAGTGACTGATGAGACGAACGTCTGGATTGCGGGGGGAATATCTCCGTGGGAAATGAACGGATCCACATCGGAACTTAACAGGCAGATAGACCACGCTCTAGGCTCTCTGACGGTATAGTCACGTGCCTGATAGCTCTGGAAACGATGGAGCTATTCAAAATATCGGAATGCCGGCACTGGGTGCCTAAAAATGACATTTGAGCGCTAACATCATTTCTTCTCTTCTTTCCTTCATTTCTCCATCAATTCTTCAGCTTCTTTGCTCGTTCTGGTATGGGAGTTGGACTGCAGTAGATTGCATTCCTTTCTCATATCATAATGGACGTTATTCCTTCAGTTTCTTCTGCTTCTTGGCGGTTCTTGTGCGAGTGATGACTGCTAGACGTTGGCAGTCATCTCTTGCATCAGGATAGTCTTCTTGTGCGATAGATGGCTACGATGAGGCTCCGTCGTGCTCATCCTTCGCATCAGGATCGTTTGATATTGATGTTATCTTCCATGTTCACTGTACCAAACCTGTTTGGTGCGTGACAGCAGCACCAGGTAAGTTCGCCTCATTTGCTGTCCGTTTATGTGTCTCTGCTCTACGCGCCTTTCTTGCAGCCTTGGTGGCCTTTTCATCATCAAAAAACTCCTTCTCAGCAAATAGCAAAGCAGTTCCCATAAGTCCCCGGTCTCGAACTGCGCGACCAAAGCGCTGCCGCTCCGCAAGTCACTCACCATTGAATGACCAACATAATATCGGGAACGTCCATTCCCTATTGGAGCGCGGGTCAGAAAGCCGCCAAAGTATCCACATAGTACATACCATGCCAAATGAAGTTGTTGTACAAAGGCCCCACGTCTTGCCGCTCATTATATTTTCTAGCTCCTTGTCCTTGAACATTGTGGACATGTCAGCATTGAACCACTTAATCCTGTCCCTCAGCTCTGGAGGGAGACGCCGGCGAAGGACAGTGACTGCCTTGATTGAGTCGGGTATATTGTCGAAAAACATGAGGAACTTGGGTGGCGGGGGATCACCAACTTTGAACCCGGGCGGAATAAGGAACATGAGGTCAGCGAAGCTACCCAGCACGTATTTGATCTTTCTAACCCCAATCTTGACATTCGGGCGATCACTGGACCGACAGCATACAACGGTCCTATCTTGTTGCATATGGAGAAGGCGAGTGATATTGTTAAATGTACTCTTCGTGATCGTGGCTGATACGACCAGTAGTGGCAGAGTAGATGGTAATATGTAATGCAACCGCCCGAGTTCTCGGTATTCAGGTCAAAATTCCCCCCAGTCAGTGAGGCAATGTGCTTCGTCAATAACAATGCTGATTATCTGTGACACGAAGAGTGGGTTCTTCAACAATCGCTCAAACTCCTGGTCTGGCTTCATGATCTGCTCGGGACTGACCACAATAACTTGATAATGAAAGGCGCTGATGGCCTGCAAATTCATAAGGTATGAACCATTCAGTGAAAGGACAAGATAACTCACCTGGAAGTTTGCAGGTGATGCTGTTTCTGAGCTAATGGCAATGGTGCGAATGCCTGCTCTAGCCAAGGATGCTACATTTTGCTTGCCAAGCAGATTCAAAGGGGTCACAATGATCTGAATGCCGCCTGACCGGAACAAAAGGGGCATCCAAAAGGTCAGTGTTTTGCCCATGCCTGTGCCAGCAATGCAAATGACGTCCTTTCCTCCTTTCAGTAATGTCTCGGTCACTTTGATTTGCCACAGGCATGGCTGGATTCCAAATACGTTGTGGGTTCGAGTTCGGATATCCAATAACGAAGGAACAGGTGACTGATTCAGTGGGAGTGATGGCAGCGCTGCCATGTGTACGAAGGGACATATACCGAAGTGGGAAACCGGCCGTCCGGTTGCCCCTGTATACTACAGTAAATAAAATAATACACTCAAACCTTAAATTTATATGAGTTTTTTCTGAACTCTGTTGGTTCAGCCACTGTGGCTGACGTTGTTTACAAATGTTTTCTTGCAGCCGTCGCTGTGAGTGTGAGGGGATTAAGGTTATGCTGGGTTTGAATTGTCCACATGTGATTATATAATCATCCATTCACTCAGAATTTCTCTAAGTCTTGCAATAAGCCCCTCACACTCACAGCAGAGGTTGTTATCCAGATGCCTTTTGCACTCATCTGCAGTTAGCTTCCTGTCCTTACCAAGGTTGTTGGTTAGGTCTGGTCTGGAACCAGAGGAGGACTGGTTGCTGGTCGCCTTTGACAAGCCAGAGGAATTGGCAGAGCTGGGGGAGTTACTGGTCTTGGATTTCTCCTGACTGGAGTTGGATGAGTTGCCTCCAGAGTTGGAGGACTTGGTTGGAGACGAAGTGGGCTGGCTTTCATTGTGGGAGAGATCTCATCCTTGCATTCCCAATAACATGCATCAATTTCCTGGCAGAGAGCTCTCAAGCCATGCAGAGTCAGGGGTTTCCCAACTCGAGCAATTTCGTCTTTGAGATGATCTGGGAGACTGGAGTAGAACAGGCGGTGGAGTGCGCCATCTCTGTAGTCCTGGACCTGGGAGGTGAGTCAGTTGAAGTCTACAATGTACTGCATAATGTGGTGAGCATCCTTCATCCAGAGATGCTCTAGTTGATGCTCAGCATCAGCGATGGGGTCGTGAGGTCCAAAGGTGCTCTGGAGTTCAGTGACAAAATGTATCCAGCTGTCCATCCAGTGTGGACAGTCAGCCGGATCACTGGAGTTCAGTAGGTCCAGTTCGAACCATTCTAGGGTCATTCCTTTTAGGTATGATTGGGTGAAAGTTACCTTTGCCCTATCAAGGCGGAATGCCTTGGCTCAGTCCTGGAAGCATAGCTCACACTGGACCAAGAAGGTCCTGAGCTTTTTGGGGTCCGTGCCATCGAAGGTGTCCAGTTCATGGACCTTGGCACAGGAGGAGGAGGAGTCGTTGGTCCGGTGGGAGGAACGAGAGAGGCAGTTGACGGCGAGAGTGAGATTGTGGAAGATGTCTAGACTAGGGTCTAGCTCCTCCATGGCGTCGATGAACTCATCATTGTCATTGTCATCATTGTCATCGCCATCTCTGGGGTCATCTGGATCATCTCCGGGTCTGTCCTCGGGGCCAAACCATTGGTAACGGCCAGGTTTGTGACAATCTGGAGTGGGGTTGCGTCGGTAGGGAAACCTGTCATCAGGAACTGATCCATGACGACCAAAGTCTGCAGAACCACAAAGGCTCTGGGATGCAGCATCTTGATGCAGAGTCAAGGACACTGTTGGGTTTCGAGCTGTAAAGCTCCGGAATTGGCTTATGGAAGCCAGAGGTTGCCTGTGGTTAGACAGGGCTTGTTGGGTGGCAGAGAGGTGGAGGTCGTCTACTGCACCTGCTTCTTCAGCAAGTGCTGCAGCGGTTTGAGCATGAGAGCACGTGGTCATAGTCATAAGAGATAGAGACTAGTTTGCATATGAGGTTGGGATAGTGAACCCACACAAGTGTGAGTCTGAAATATTGTCAAGTCTGGGTCTACTCCAGGAGGGGGTCCAGTCAAGTCTGGATGAAAGCAGATGAAGGAGGAGGGCAGAGGGCTGGACAAGAGATTAGTCCAGCCAGAGTTGGTGACCGTTTGGATTCAATGACTAAGGATAACGAGCGTTGATCCCTTGCATGGGTTCCGGTCAAGAGGAGACAGAGACAGAGATGGGCAAGAACTGGAGTAGAGACTATGGTTGATTTCAGACTGAGGTATACAGAATAAACTACAGAGTACTTATACTAAGTAAGAACTAGGGTCGAGTATCTACGGTGACAAGTAAACAGCCTAAAAGGTGGACAAGGGATAACTGGAGAAGGTACTAGGTCAGGTCCAATGAAAACAAAGTCAGGTCCGGTGAAAATGATACAAGGTATAGGATATAACGAGTACACGGAGAACTCACATCAAGACAGGGTAGATGGGCAAGTGTGGTAAGGACTGGATAGAGACTAGACCAAGGGTCATAGTTAGCAGAGGCATATCTGCGTGACCATGACTGGAGTAACTGAGAGCGACTGGAGTTGAGCTGTAGGGCTGCGATGTGATCAGAGTAACCAGATATGATGTGGAGTTGGACATGTTGAAGTTGCACGTGCACCTGGCGTAAACTGTCGACAAAGTGCGCACAAGACTGCGACCCATATTAGTGTAGACTTAGTAATAGTCCTCTTTAGAGTAGATGTTACATGTCACACGTCACGCATCACACTATTTGTTGTATATAAACAGTGTTTATCGCTTATATAATATAACAGCTCTTGACCAGCTACTGCTATCATCTCAGGTTGTGTACTCCACCCAACAGGTGAGTTGGAGTAGCAGTTCCTCTATGTATATAGGTATTGCTCCAACAGGTTATGAGCCCTACGAGCGCACTGTGTGCAGCAATGCACCAGACAGCGCTCCAGCTCCTTGAGCATCACTTTAACTAGCTTGATGCTGTGGAGGACAGTGAGCTCCTAGTTGAGCCCCTGCACAGCCACAAGGTGAAGTTCGTCGATGATTTGCGCCAGTCAGTGAGCTCCTTAGTTGAGCACCTGCACAAGCGAAGTTCATTGACGACTTGCGCTGGCTGACCCTAGTCATGAATTAGCTGTTGACAGAATTGCTTTCACTAGCACTCAGGTGTTTTCTCTTTTCTTGTCTGTCCATTGTCGCATTCACTTGCTGACTCCATTGACCCAACAGAATCCACCATGTCCAGTACTCTCGACAAGATGGTTCCCCTCTTCACGGGTTCCAACTGGCAGCAGTGGCATACTGCCATGCAAGCCTATCTCCGGGCCCAGGGCCAATGGTCCATTTACTCAACCACTCAACCTGCTGATGGCCATGATGACCGAAAGGACTGGGACAACAATACCAAGAGAGCACTCAGTAATATCACCTTGCACCTCGCCCCCTTGATCCAGGTCGCCATCTCTCAACTTACTACTGTAAAGGAGGTCTGGGACCACCTGAAGAAGAACTTCAGCACCCCCAGTATCGGCTTGGCCTATGCTGAGCTTAGTTGGCTCCTCGCCACCAACATTCCTGCTGGCTCCCATCCCGCTCCTGCCATTATGAAGTTGCTTAGCCACTTCACCTATCTCAAAGATGCTGGCTTTGAGTTCCCTGCCCCAGTGCAGGCAATGATCATCCTCTGCAAGCTCCCTCCTACTATGGAGATCATAGCTCAAATTCTCAGCCAGACATCCCCAGATGAAATCAAGAACTTGAAGCCTGATGGGATTGTCAAGGCCGCCACACTCTCTTTCGAGCAGAAAGGCACGTCCTCTCACGCTGGTGGTAAGGGCCTTCAGGCCAACAAGCTTAGCACTGTAAAGTGCAAGCCAGCTGACCCCAAGTTCACCCAGCAGCAGCAGCAGCAGCAGCAAGGCGGGTCCAATGGTGGTGCGAGCAGAAACGCTCCTGCCCAAGGACAGGGAGGCCGCACTTGTCATGGCGGCAAGAAGGCTCGTGCTCGACGCGAAGCTGCCCAGCAAGCTGCATTCGCCACCTACGTCCACTACAATGGACCAGAGCCCACTGTCGACCCTCACACCCTGGCTCACACTCCTGGTGCTGCCCACTATGGCCCCCCCGCATTCGATAACACTATTAAGGCCTTCGATTTGGCACACCATCTGGGCATAGAGCCCCCCTGCCAGACCATCCGCACCCTCGACCAAGTTGTGTTGATGGCCAGTGCGAACCTGGACCAGCCCGAGGCCGGTCCCTCCTCGTTGGAAGCGCCCTCGTCTTGAGGAGCGCATCACAATGTATGAGGAGGATGCCATCTCCTTGGGGGATGAAGAGCCCTTCACTCACGAACTGTTCACTGATGACGAGTTCGATGAGATCGACACGATGGACCTCGACCGCTACAACGCAACATCAATGGCAATGGGTGCGGAGGCCAGCCTCTTCAGGCAAGTACCTTCTGCACGTGTGCTGATTGACACTGACACGCTCCCTTTACATGTGCGCTTTACGCTGTCACTGTATATAGCGAGTAGTAACTACAATATGTCGTGTCATCGCTCAAGAAATGCATATATTTGTTCGTGTCCTCATGATAATAATGCACGCTGTGCTGGTTGTAAGGGAAAAATGGTTGACAATAGTGAACTCTCTGGTGCCTTCTGGCTCTTAGACTCAGGCACATCCCGCCATTTTACCGGTGACATAGGTGATTTCGCCTCCTACAATGTGCTAAAGTGAGCACACTATGCCAAAATGGCAAATGGTGTAGCACTTATTGCTGGCATTGGCACAGTTTTACTCTGGTGCCTAGACCACAACTCAGGGGATGAGAAAGTTGTAACACTCACCCAGGTGCTCCATATGCCAGGCACTACTGCACGCCTAATTTCTATGGGCGAAATGCTCCAGTGTAACTACAAGGTCACTGGCGATAAGAGAAGCATTAACCTCACCAACAAAGCAGAGCGCTTATGGTTTGGGCCAGACCCAGAAGATGATCACAACATCATTTTTGGGATTAGATCTATCCCAATAATTAGATCTAACTATATCGCCTCTGTGAGCAAAGTCGATTACAACATCATGCACCAGAGATTCGGGCACCCCTCGAAGGAAGTACTCCGACGCACGCAGAAACATACGCAGCACTTCCTGGAAATCCACTTTCCAACTGAGAATTGTGTTTGCCCTGGATGTGCTCTTGGCAAGATGCCCAATCGAGCTTTCCCAGAAAATGAAAGACATGCTTCCAAGCCCTTTGAGCTGGTGCACTCAGATCTCAAATCCTTCCCAATTACATTGTACCGGAAATTCAAATATGTTATTACATTCTACGACAACTATACTTCTCATGCCTGGACTATGCCTCTTCGCTCCAAAGCTGCAGCAATCACTGCCACCAAAGATTTCCTTGAAATGGTGCGTGTCCAACATAATGTGCACGTCGTTGGATGGATGTCCGATGCTGGCGGAGAGTATAAATCCTATCTATTTGATCGAGCACTCTTGAAAAAGGAATTAAAATATATCAAAGTGCTCCAAGAACTCCCATGCAGAATGGCTGTGCCGAGCATTTAGGGTGCACTCTCATGGATAAAGCAGAGTCTATGCAGCATCAAGCCTGCATCCCTGACTCCTGGTGGGAATTTGTGTTCGCTCACGCAACCCACATTTACAACTGTACTCCGGTAGCTCGCCTGCGATGGCGCACCCCCCACAAAATGCTTAAGGGGGAGATGCCTAACATTGACCACCTCTGTGTGTTTGGCTGTGGAGCCTTTGTATATCTCCCAGCAATGGCTAGAGCGAATAAGATGGCTCCCAAGTCAGAGCTTATGACTTATGTCGGTGTTGCCCCTGGAAATGAGCACAACTTCTTGTTCATGCGCTCCACCAATGCAGTGTTCACCGCTGCACAGGCCATCTTTGACAAGCATCACTTCCCTCGCTGCCCCAAAAACAGGTGCGAACCTCTCGAGAACCCTTTCGGAAGGGCAAATCTGAAACCTACCACCAATCGACCAGGGAATCCCCCTGATGATATTGACAGTGATGACAATGTGGAACATGACCATGGCTATCCACATCCCCAAGCACAGGATGACAATCCAAAGTGCGAGGACCCTGAGGCTCCTGAGGAAGAGCCTATTGAACCAAATCCTCCCTGTATGCCATCTCCAGTGCCTCCACCGGCACCAAGAACACCTTCACCGGCAAGAAACCTGCCACCTCTGGCACCGCAGTGCCCTGGCTGAGCTGAATGCTGCCAAAATGTGCTGTGACCTCCTGCAGTGAATATCCCTGCCTGCCCCCAATGTGAATGTAGAGCGCCATTGCGCCCCGGTAACATGTATGGTGAGCGGCGACATCCCGTCAAGCAACTCCAGGATATTGAAAGTGCCTCTTGATGGCGAGAAACAGTGGGGGAGGCCTCTAGGCCCCCGCAACTGGACCACATACCTAGTGGTTTCCCTGACACCTCTGCAACGCCCAGTGAGGAAGATGTGCAAAAGATGTGCGAGGAAGGGGGAGCAAACCTAGTCCGATTCCTGATGGGAAAGGCCCTCACAACCTGCAACCCTCAATATGAGAATGTCCACGATTGGTCCTACAAGGACATTGCTCGCTTACCCCAAGCAGAGCAGAAACTCTGGCGACTTGCTTGCCAAGAAGAGCTCGACGTGCTGCGAAAGCACAAAGTCTTTGAGCTAGTTGACTGTCCCCAAGACCAGAAGGTCATTAAGAATTGATGGGTCTTCAACGTAAAGTCAGATGGCCGCAAGAAAGCCCGCTTAGTTGCGAAAGGCTTCTCCCAGGTCAAGGGATTAGATTTTGACCAGGTCTTCTCACCAGTCGTGCGCTTTGAAACATTGCGCCTCATGCTTGCGCTTGCCACACTTGAAAGCTAGTATATTACTGGACTCGACATTCGGAGCGCCTACTTGTATGGCAAGCTCGACAAAGAAATCTACATGGAGCAACCCGAAGGGTTTGCAGCTCCTGGGCAAGAGCACAAAGTGCTCTGCCTCTGGCGTGCCCTCTATGGCCTCAAACAGGCCAGCCTAGCTTGGTGGCACACACTCAATGAGTCTCTCAAAGAGCTCGGGTTTGAGCGCCTTAAATCTGAAGCAGGCATCTTCTTCTACAAGAAGAAAGGCACCAACATCGTCATTGGTATCATCTATGTTGACGACGCACTATTCTGCGGCCCTAACAAGGCTGTTGTTGATGCCATCAAAGCACAGTTCATGCGCAAATGGGAGTGCAGAGACCTTGGAGAACCTAATGAGTTCCTGCGCATGTGAATCACTCGCAAAGGTTGCGCTATCCACTTGGACCAATGCGCGTACCTCCAAAAGGTCGTCGAATGCTGTGGCATGCTCAATGCAAAGTCTGCAAGCACCCCACTGCCGGCTGGCTACTATGCCACCAAGAACACAGAGCCTGTTGATGCAGAACTCCGCTCCCATTTCCAGATGGTAATAGGGTCCCTCCTGTATCTTATGTTAGGCACTAGGCCTGACATTGCATTTGCAGTCACCCATCTCTCACGCCATGCCACGAACCCATCTCAGGACCACCTGAATAAAGTGCTGTATATCTGTCGCTATTTGATTGGGACGTCTATGTACTCCCTAGTATACAATGGTGGATCCAGTGCTGGCCTGATTGCATGCATGGACTCAGATTGGGGATCAGACCCTACCTCCCGCCTCTCACAGACAGGTTTCTACCTGAAGCTTGCAGATGGCTTGATCAGTTGGACTTCTCGTGCGCAGAAGACTATTGCATACTCGTCCACTGAGGCAGAATACATGGCTTTGAGCGATTGCGCTCGCCAAGTCACCTGGATATGGAGTTTACTGGGTGAGCTCGGCTATAAGCTGAAAGCTATCCCGATTTGTGGTGATAATCAGGGGTCCATATTCATGGCATCCAACCCTGTAATGGAGCCTTGCTCCAAGCACAATGACATCCACTACCACAGAATCTGTGAGTCAGTCGTGAAAGGTAATGTGGAGCTATTCTTTATTGATGGTGCTGAGAATCCCACCGATCTGCTCACCAAGAACTTGCCCCATGAGAAATTCACGAAGTTCAGAGCACAACTGGGCTTACAGTTTCCCTCTGGCAGCATCTAGTGCCTTATTTGCTGAAGTGCTCTACGTGCAGCACAGCGAGGGGGAGTGTTGAAGTCGCACGTGCACCTGGCATAAACTGTCGATGAAGTGTGCACAAGACTGCAACCCATATTAGTGTAGACTTAGTAATAGTCCTCTTTAGAGTAGATGTTACATGTCACACATCACGCATCACAGTCACGTGTCACACTATTTGTTGTATATAAACAGTGCTTATCGCTTATATAATATAACAGCTCTTGACCAGCTACCGCTATCATCTCAGGTTGTGTACTCCACCCAAAAGGTGAGTTGGAGTAGCAGTTCCTCTACATATATAGGTATTGCTCCAACAGGACATGGTCGTAACAATATCATGTGGTTCACAAACAAGAGTGACAAAGGCATCAAGCACCATACCTGGTTCAAGCCATTCCCTTGGCCCACTCTCATGCTTGTGCTGGTGGCAGTAAGTGTTGTTCTCAACATTTGTCCCTAGGTTGTTCATGGCTGATGTCATGGCTTATTAGATTGAGTGCTGCATAGATGAGTGGACAATGGGCACACGTTCAGACATTGCTTTTACAGATGACTACCATGGCATATATGAGTCCCACCTGAAGTGTCTGCAAGAATTTGATGAGGCCATGAAGGAGTATGGTGTTCTCAAGGGCATTTGTGCAAGGATCTATGAGGATGGGTGGTGAGTGCATAGTCCACATCAATTACAGTTGCTGACTGTCTAGCCAGTGTCCATTCAGGAGCACCTGCTCTCACCATAGTACATCAGAATGTGGTGTTGGCACAAATCATTGCAGCTGCAATCAAGGAACACCAGGAGGGGTCAACAACAGAGGACAAATCAGATTGAATAATGTAGCTAGCTGTGTTGAGCATAATTGGCACAAAATGAATTATATTGAATTTTGTACTGCATATTGCCTGATTAAGAAATAGAGACTATGTTGTGCTATACTGGTGTGATAGCAAATGGCAATGGAAGTATACCAATGGCATGATAGAAACTGAGGGTTCTATATCACAATATATAGTCTTGGTAGCCTCCATAGCAGTCTTGCTATAGTGGATATATATTTGCATGTCAAACTATGGCTACTATGAAGTACTATAGATCCCATGCACAGTGCTATATTGCCTTTATATTGGGGACTTGTTGATGGAGCTATGAGTGCTATAGAGACTATATAGTACTATATTGCGATGTAGGTTCTTCCTGATATAGGTCTTCCAAGGTCATGGAGGCTGAAAAATGGCTCAGATAATAATATGAAGGACATATGCAGCAATGTACTGCTCATGAAGTGAAGAGGATGGCGTGGTTTCATGAATGAGCTGTTGCAGTTGCAGGTAAGTATTATGTAATATGCCTATATTGCCCTGCATGTTGAAAGTTGGCTCAACGCACTGGCCAATTATCTAATACATTTATGTCCTTATATGGTAGTCATGTGAGACTGCAACTGCAACTGCAACTACTCTGAGCCTCCCTATAATAGGGAGATTCAAAGTTGGCCACAGCTGCAGTTGCAGTCACAGTCACAGTTGCATGTGACTGCCAAATTAAGGCATGCATATTATCTAATGTCATCAGAGCATGAATATTCAGTATGAAAACTTTTGAGTAGTATTGACTATCAAATGATGCTAATGAGTGGTGTACAAAAAAATGCTAAGTACAAAGGGAAAATGCATGAGTATTTACCATTGGAAATGAAGCAAATGAAGGGGCAATATGGGACCCAAAAAAGGGGCATGCACAGGGGGGCTCAAACTGACACCTTATGTAAAGAAATGGGGATGTCAACCATTAGACTACAAAGACAACAATAGTATCATCAACAATGTAAATATGACCAAATGTACACAATCAATCATATTTGCATCATCAACAACAATGATATTATTGGCTTTATAGCTTAATGGTTGACATCCCTGTTCTTTTTACATAAGGTGTTAGTTTGAGCCCTTCTGTGTGCACCCCTTTTTGGGGTCCCATATTGCCCCTTCATTTGCTTCATTTCCAATGGTAAATACTCATGCATTTTCCCTTTGTACTTAACATTTTTTGTACATGGCTCATTAGCATCATTTGGTAGTCAATACTACTCAAAAGTTTTCATACTGAATATTCATGCTCTCTAGAGATTCTGACACACATTATGACACAACTAGTCTGTAACCTGTCTTCTGTAGAGCCCATGTAATGACCAGAAGGACCCAATTTGTAAATAATTTGGTGGATGCCTTCGTCATTGACAGAGTGCTTGATTCACTACCCCATTCTTCCCTGCTGAATTTATGCCATTTCATTCTATCATTCACTATATGTGGTTTTTATACTTTGCCCTTCAAATGTGACACAACTGTCCCAATCAATCTAGCATGACAAATACCCTTCATACCTTTCCAATGGTAGTGCAATGCTACAGTTTACTAGCTGGCAAAAACAGGGGTACATCATTCCTGTCATGCTCATACTGAAAGCTCTCATTGGTGCATCTGACCAGGTGATATTTGAGCATGTCATGATGCAGGACTACACCAACACTTTCCTAGTAACAGACCATGTGGAACACTTCTGTGCAGTTTCAAAATGTACAGCCTATATACTGGGGAACAGGGTCTTGAATGCTTACATGACAGTTTCCAGGTAGTGTTGGGTGTAGTGTTGCTGCAGCTCGGCTAATTGGGAGCCGGCTGTGGCGTGCTGTGGCTTCTGCCCTGACTTGGCTTCTGTAGCTGGTTCACTGCATGCAGCGCAGCTTGGCATGGCTCCTATAGCTTACTAAGCTGGCTTCCTTTGGGACACCCAGCTATAGCTGACTTTGAGCTGGCTTAGCCAGTAAGTTCATTCATGTAGTCTGAAAATAACATGCCAGTATGCCTTGGACATCATCTCTTTTTCAGGTTTAACTTGTTTCTTTCACAAGATATTTTTGTTGGCCATTGAAAATCAAGATACTTTCAGCACTCTGAGCACTCTTTTTGTGGTCCAATACTATACCCAGTCATGTATGGGTTAGTTCATGGCACCACTTCCCCTTGCACTCATACATTCTGTTCTGAGTAGGCCATCTGTCAACACCACTGATGTTTGCATCACCAAACAAGTTCATCCCAAACAAGTTATCATTGTCAGATAGGCAGGATGGGGGGATGGGTTTTGTCAGTTTGACACAGCTACATTACAGCTACAGGTATGCCTCTGTGCTTATGTATCCATTTACTCACACACCTGCAGGCACTTGCTGTCAAGACTGGAACTCCTCAACGATCTTACTAGGAGGTCCAGGGGTGCAGGGGACTAATGAGGAGGTAAGTCCAGACACTAGTAGGTGCTAGTTAGTGCGGACAGTCAAGTCCAGGTCATATGGACGAAGTCCAGGCACTAGAGAAGCACTGGAAGTAAGTCTGGGTTTTGCAGAGTAAGTCCGGGCCACAGGAAAGTGGACTGGAGTAGCGCAGCTTGTCCGGACAAAGGACATCCCAGAGGTGGGATAAGTCCTAAGAGGTCTAGCTTCAAGTCTGGGACAGAGGTGGCTTTTGCCCTTGTGCGAGTAGGAGACTTGCTAGGAGCGGACATAGGACCAAGGGGACGAGATAGGACGGAGACCGGAGTTGGCCGGAGTTCAGGAGAACAAGATGGGATTAGGAGAGCATAGTGGGTAGTACAGAGGGAGGAGTATCTTAGTCGAGATTTGATCTAAGGACTACTAGGCCGGAGTATGGTAGTTTATATAGTAAAGAGAACTAGAGGTGAGTATATATGGTGACAAGTAAACACCCTAGTTGGGACAAGGGATGGAGCAGAAGCAGACAGGAAAATAAACCAGGTACAAGAAAAATAAAGCAGGGACAGGAAAATAAACTGGAGCGGAAGCAGAAACGGGGAACTAATGTTACAGGGACAACAGAGCAGATGCAGGGACAAGTAGGTAAAGGGAACTAGGTTGGAAGAGGACAAGTAAGGGTTGGAGGTGGACTTAACTAATGTTAAGTCCAGAGCGATGTCCAGGACCAGAGGAAGTGGGACCGGAGGAAGTGCAAGAGCAGAGGGAGTGCACGAGCGGAGGGAGTGTGCAGGTGGAGGAAGGGCGGAGTAGCCGGAGGAAAGTCTGGAGTTGGACATGGAAATGTCCTTAGCTATTGATGGACCTGACAGAGGAAGTGGAGCAGGAGCAGGAGCAGAACGGAGCCAGAGTTGGATGTACAGCCAGAGTTGGATGTACCAGCCAGAGTTGGGCTACATCGCAGACAAGGCTAAGGGAGTGGCTGGACTGAAACTGGAGTAGTGACTAATGGTAGGTACAGGTCTGACATGGAGGAGTTAGACCGTGGATCTGTCTGCAGGAAGACAGGGGTTAGTCCTGAGGCGGAGATGGACGTAGTGACTGGAGTTGAGCTGGAGTACAGCTATGAGGCTGGAGATGGCCGGACTAGATCTGGAGTTGTGTCTATGCCTAAGGAGAGGTCAGGCGGGCCAAGATTAGACTGGAGTTGTGACTGGGAAAAGTATGGATATGACACTTGCACATACAGTGTACACCCTGATGCATGCCATACCGTGGATGGCAAGACAATGGCAACAACAACACAAGGTAAGCACACTCACTCACCCACTACCATGGAACACTTGCACCCACATTACACTTGTGTCCTTACAGCACAAGGCTTGGTTGGCCACAGTGGGTCAGTTTAATTAGCTATGTTTGTGGTCTGACTTTGAAACTTCCAGCCTGTCCTATCTTTTGCAGAGGTGTGTTTTGTTCATTGAGTGGCCTACTGCTGTACACAAGGTTTTGATCACTACTCTCACTTCAACTCTTGACAAACACATTGTTGATCTTCCCTACCCTGACAGTCTTCTTGATGTCTTGATGAACCAGAATACCTCCATCAAGGCCCCTGATACCAATAGTGAATTCATTCCAGATACTTCATTATCATTCTTCTCAAAACTGTTCCCCTGTTGCCACAGATATCAACTCATCCTCAAGGTTGCATTCACTCAGACGTTGGCAGATGTCCTCCTGAAGGTGAAGGAGTTTCTCAATACATTCCCTGAAGTTCTCATGGTTGTGGTGGTCAATATTACTGAAGCTAGACCTTATCAGAGCCCTGCAGCTGACTCCATGGCCTGGAACACCTTTCAGCAGGACAGCAACCCGCTTGATCTAGGTGCATTTATTACACCCCAGGATAGTCTGAGAGGCATGACAGTTAATAGTGGCGGGCACATGTGGTGCTCTATTAAATCTATTGACTACCATGTTTGGATGAAAAGTGATCTGGATGGAAACAAAATTGATATTGATGTCACTAACAACAAGTTCTGCACATGGGGTGTGAGTTCATTTAATGATCACATGTAAAATAACTCACTACACTACTTATTAGACTCTACCTTCTGGTCAGGGGATGAGCAGCATTGATGCCCTGCTTAACAAGGGTTTCAACTTGATCAAGGACTCATTGATCACCTTCTGCAGGGATATTTCTGCAGACAAGAACCTTGATCTCATGTCCTTAGAAGAAGCCTTGGTGGAATTTAAGCCACAATGGGGTCGCTTTATGGACAGAATTGAGGTTGCCACAGAGCTCATGAGTCATGAACATTATCTTTGTTGGTTTCAGAAGACATTCAGGGGCATGAAACACTCTGCTAGTTCTGAGGATTATGATTCCAATGGGGGTTCCACAAATGGCAAGAACTCTGTGAGCAGCCACTCTGCCTCCAGTATCAGCTCTGATCATGCAATGCCTACTCATGTTACACACTTCACTTCTGCACAACCTATATGAGCTACCACAATGTCAACTCATTCACGCCCATCATGTTGCTTCTGTCAGTAATGATAAGGGGGATGAGATTTAGGGCTCATTGTAAGCAGCCTTGTGTATACTGGCATTGGAAAAATTCATCTTATTACTATGCAATTATTGTCAGTTGTCTGGAAATTATGACATACATTCTACTTGTGTACTTCAGTCATAGTCATGATTGTGTTCTATTGCAACATGTGGTTGATTTGAATATGTAACTGATTGATGTGTCATGGTAGTTGACCACCCTGGGACCCCGAAACAGTAAGTGTGCAGCAAAAACCTACCACTTAACTGAGTGTGACTGTCAGGCTTCCCCCATACCTTGTCAAGCACCTATGATCTCAGCCTTACTTCTGGGTGCTACTCCGACAAAAAAGGGGACAAGTCCAATGGGAGGAGATACAACCCGAAAGGAGGAGATGTAAGTCCGATGTAGAGGAGGACAAGTCCTACAGGGGAGGAGTTCAGCACCTGAGGAAGAGAAAGGAAGACGTAGGGGGGTGAGGGCGTCGGCTTCAGCTTATGTGCTGCGCCCTTGGACAGGCTCAGCCCTCGTATTTCGGAGGAGTGGAGTTGTGACAGAGGAGTAGGAGTAGGAGTAGGAGTCAAGTTGGAGGAGGAACTTAGAGTCAGACAGAAGCAAGATGAGGACAGGGCTTTGTTGATATTCGTACTAAGGTACAAGGAGATACACAGAGACTTATATACTAACTGAAAGGACAGGATCCTTGTGATAAACACAAGACATGTGAAAGGCAGAGTAGGAGAAACACATGAGAGGAGGAAATACATGAAAGGAGTAAGTAGCAACAGGGTGACAAGTAAGTGACAGGAAGGAAACAGGGTATGTACCTGAAGGTATGACAGAAGTGGGCCGGATGGACCGGAGGAACAGAGTAGGAGTTCAGAGGAGAAACATCGGAGTTGGTAGGAGATACGTCGGAGCAAAGAGGAGATGCGTCGGAGCAAGTAGGAGATACATCAGAGCAAGTAGGAGATACATCGGAGCAAGTAGGAGATACGTTGGAGTTGGCATGGATGTGACATACCTTACCATCATTTAAACTCCCATCCAGTAAGTATTGTAATGCAATGGCTCCCCATCACCAGCCCTATTCTGAGACAGTTTTTCTAGTACCACAGACCACATATCCCACTAATACTACTGATTCAGAACCCATGACTGCCCACCCAGGACATCCCCATCATCTCCCTTACCACTTTTGTGATCCCACCCCTCCCATTATCAATGAGCCTGCAAGAATGGGGGTAATCCAGCTTCCAAGGATGTGAGTGGAGGTGCACCAGGGAGTGAAGACTGTGAATGATTGGAATTGGTCTTGGAAACAGGTGGGAGTGAATGCATGGTAACTCCAGGCTGATGGAGGATCTCACAAAGAGTAGTAAATGTATACCTAAATGCATTCTTCACACATTCAAGGAAGATTTGCCATCCATTTTTCTCAACTTCTTCAAGGTATGTGTCAAGGTGATGATTGAGGATATGGTTATGTAGGTTGGCATTTGCGGTGCAGGGTAGATATGTCCAACACCATCCTGCTGGAAACCAATCCAGTTCCTTGTCTTGGAGGTCACTGTAAAGGAAAACTAGAGTTGAAAGTTGAAACATTCCAGTAGATATACATGTAACACACCTGCAGTGTTTACACACACTATCTTCACCTTTACTCTTTGTGAAGAAAAAATGAACATCAGCAGAGGAACCAGGAGAATTCATCTGTGTGTCAGTCAAGAGTGGGTTGGGGCTGCCGATCTAGTGGTGTCCATGAGAATGTCACCCCATGCCCTAGGGATGGGATGTTCTTCATCATCCTCGTCATTTTCACTGATATCATCAAGGTTGAATGTCTCAGGTGCCTCAGAAATGACAGTTGCAGGCTACATTGCATCAACATCTTATAAGGTTCATCTTGAGCGATGATCAGGTTCATTTTTGCCCACTCATGTTCAGATTCAATAGCCACTGATACTATGATAGTCCATCAATGTTATCAAAAGTCCAGAATTCCAATGTCTCATACTATTCCTTCGTCAGGATTTGTGAGACACAGATATTCACTGCAGAACCAAGACCCATGAATTGGTTATTGATGCATGGAGACAGTACTTCGTCATCTTAAAGCAGGATCTTGCAGTAAGCTGAGAAACTTACCATAAAGTACTTTGTCTTACTGATTTCTTTATGATAGCAAGCAGAAGGTGACATCTCATTCACAAGTGACCTCTGGCCAGATGAAAATTATTGGCCATTCATCGCGATCACTGCACATTGGATCTCAAAAGGTGATGCCATAGGCAGCCTCAAACTAAATGCTTGTCTCATTGCTTTCCATCACATGCCTGGTAAGATAGGGCTCATGCAAACCCAACCAATGTCATGTGGTCAGAGGGTGACAAACATGACAAATCCGATGTAAATCAAAAATCAATGGTGTAATGATTCTAATGAAAAATCTATGACCTAGAGTAGTTGGAATACAGCATTTATGTGATTCTCTAGGTTACAGAATCTTTGATTCTATGATGCTGAGGCATATTTTGAAAAAATGAGGCTGTCAGCATGAAGTTGAGTAAATAAAATAAAATAATTTACCTCCAGCACATGGTTCTTCTCTGAATCTCCTTGTGGTTGTGAAAGTAGATGGGCTGACACTGGCATTACACCAAAACCAAGCTTGAAAACCTAGGAGCATATTCACGGAAGAGGGCCCAGGTTCAGTCCATCAGTGATTATGACAAAAATCTGAGTTTGTGACTCACAGTGTGGTTCCAACTTGACCTTGTGTTTAGACTCCCAGTAATGGCTCACTTTCAATGACTCATAGCATTGAATATAGCATGGAAAGCATCACATTAGACAAAGAAGCCAATATAGCTCAAAATTTACCTTCCTTGAATGCCCCCATCCAATCAGCCAATGTTCTTGACATTCCCTTGAGTACAAACACCCCTGAAGCTCTTGCTGATGAGGCCAACTATCTGAGACATGGAATGGAGTGCACACACCAAGCTTACAAGCTGGATATTGGCTGGGAATCCACCTTTCATGCTGGACATCCATTAGGTGCCAATGAGATGTCCCTCAGCAAAACTGGGAAAGATGGGGATGAGTCACCTATGGATCAAAGTGCTGTGGATGATGTCAAGGACTCAGAACACCAGGACAATAATATTGAATACAATACAAAAATGGGATGTGACTATAGCATTGAGCTGTGCATGTCACCATCACTTGAATCTGCACAAGATGCATTAGCTGATCTAAAGCTGTTGTTGCCGCCACTCCAAGCATCAGGGACTGGTCACAATGGCCAAACTTACCCCTGACCCTATGTCAGCGCCTTGAATGGATGAAGACCTTCCTGTGGATGTTCATTGACTTGACATGAAAAGCCAAAGCCAAGGGCATCCAAAGCTCATATTGGATGGCTGCCTCTCTTGGAACAGCCAATGTTGCCATGAAGGGAAAATATTTTGCATGGAAGCTTCAATTATGGTTGAAGGCCTATATCCTCGATTGTGGTGACCTCCCAGTTGATCAGTGGGGTATTGGGAGAATTTTGATGATCAAACATGAGGATCTTGCTGCTGACCTCCATCTCCACCTTCAGACTATTGGAAAATATGTGAAAGCAGGTGACATTGTGGAATATCTATCGGATAAAGGTGTTCAAAGAAAGTTTGGGATGAAGAAAGTGATATCACTTGCTACTGCAAAATGCTGGATGCACAAATTTGGCTACCAGTGGCAGTGCAACCATCATGGCCAATATGTTGATGGACATGAATGCCCCAATGTTATATCTTCCTGCCAAAACCACTTCATCCCAGCTTGGATGCAACTCAAACCCCAAATGAGGAAGTGGCTAAAGGATGGGGTGACAGAGGCGCCACTATCACCTGGTGTCTGACCTGTAACAGTGTGGCAATGTAACAGGTTGACCTTCTATGCCAATGATTGTCACCAATCTGGCTGGGTGGAAAAAGGTGCCAGAGCCACACCACAACCAAAGGGGGAAGTAGGATCCATCATGATTTCTGACTTTGTCTCACCTGAATATGGCTGGTGCAAGTCCCCTGATGGAAAAGAGTGTGCAAGGGTTGTTTTTAGGGCTGGAAAGGCACAGAATGGCTATTTTACAGCTGAGGACATCCTTGCACAGACAGCAAAAGCCATTGACCTCCTCTCCAAGTACTAGTCAGACTTGGACCATGTCTTCATTTTTGATAATGCTCCCACTCACCTCAAACATGCTGAGGATGCTCTCTCTGCTTGTCAGATGCCAAAGGGGATCCAGAAGTGGGGCTGGACAGTGCTGGGCAAATTGTCCAAGGACCAAATGGGAAAGCTCTAAAGAAAAAGGTCCATATGGCTGATGGTAACCTTTCTGATGGTACAACACAGCCATTTTATTTCCCTGAGAGTCACATGCATGCTGGAAAGTTTAAGGGGATGGCACAGATCCTAAAGGAGCATGGATTTAATGATGCAGAAAAGCTCCAGGCACAATGCAAAGATTTCAAGTGCAAGGAGGGGGAGACTCAGTGCTGTTGCCACCAAATTCTCTTCAATCAACCTGACTTCATCAATGTTCCCTCCATGCTGGAAACACTTTGCAAGTCACATGGATTTGGGTGTATCATATTGCCCAAATTTTATTGTGAGCTTAACTTTATTGAGCAATGCTGGGGATATGCCAAGCACCTCTACCAATTGTACCTACCAACATCAAAGTCTGTGGATATGGAGAAAAATGTTGAAATGGCACTGGAGTCCACTCTGATTGAGTGTATGTGACAGTGAGTTTATTTCTTGAGCAATGCAGATTAGGCCTGGGAATTAAAATGCCTCAACAGATTTTCTAATCAATCATCACATTTTATTGATGCTTATTGCAAAGGGTTGAATGGCAAGCAAGCTGCATGGGCAAATAGAAGGTATTGAGGTCACCGTGTCCTGCCAGAGGGAATCTTGAAGGAGCTTGATGAAGCCAACATTATCTAAGGCATTCCATACCATAATATTGGCCAACTACTAATAGGATTGTAGCATATTGTAGTATACAGTGCTAATTGTTTTCGTTGTGACCACTTATCCTGGCTGATGCTAAACCTATGTCACAGTCTGTCACATCATGTGATGTTGGTTGGGTTTGCATGAGCCCTATCTTAACCATACTGGTACTAACCTTGCATCTACTATTCTATGTCTTCTCAACCATGCTCAAGTCACAGAAAAGGGAAAATACAAATTTCCTTCAGTGGTTAACAAGCTATACTCATACCCTCTTAGATAGGTCATTTCACCTTCAACAATGCTTGCAACAATGACACCACTATGTGGAAGTTATCAGAACTCCTTGCTGAACGTGGGATCAAATTTGATCATGTCAATCGACACATCATGTGCTTGCCACACGTGCTTAACATTTGCTTGAAGCACATTGCAGAGGAATATACTGACATTGATTTTGCTGCTGTTAGTAATGCCTGGGTTGATGCACTCAGTGATGTCATCAACAAGGACAAAATACATTGAAGCCCTTCAGCATGATCTGGTTGTGCTAGGCTGTAATGTAGTTTGGATCATCTGATCTTCAAGCCTGTGCCATGAAGGATTTGCAAACACCATTGCTACTGGGAACCAGATGAGCTGGTTTACAGATGAAGAGGGACAGCCCACTCACCTTCCAATTCTCAAGCTTCTCCATGATGTCAAGTCACATTGGGACTCTATATACTACATGATCAATCATCTGAGAATGCTTAAACAGGTATATTATATGTGGTCTGGTACTTCTTTCTAACTTGACTCCTAGGCTCTCAATGTTTTCTTCCAGGCTCCAACAAACAAGGACATTGCTGACAGATGGTTGCATGAGGTGGACTGGCAAATTATTGAGGATATGGAGATCATTCTTGAGGTATGCATTACATACAATTAGATTGGTGTTAACTCCCATCAGGTCCCACATTCTGCACAGCAATTAATGTCGCATGAAATGCTACCAGTGCTCTCATGTGCTGTACCAACCATTGAGACCATCATTGTTCAGTAGAAGCACCTTAGCATGCACCTTCCCTGATGTGTGCCATACATCAAGGTGGGTCTAGAATATGCAAACAAATACTACTCTTGTATGGATCAGATGAACACTGTGCACCTAAGTGAGGGAAGAGGTCAGAACAACCAACAACCAACACCAAATGACAGCAAGAGCAAGTGGTGGTCTTCCTTTGTGGATCTGGTATTTAATCTCCACAGGGGGATGTGCTGCATGCCTTCAGGCAGGATGCAGGAGGGAAGGGAAGGGCTTCTGATGGGGAATAGATGTGACTGGGGATGGTATTGACTCCTCTTCAGCCTACCACAGTGGTTAGGAAGAGTCCTGGGATAGAAGAGCGATGATGGAGTGACAATAGGGGGGTAACAGCAGTGATGGGACAACAGGGAAGCAAGGGGACAGTTCCTGCTTCAAGAATGTGATGGACAGTGATGGGATACAGTGGACAGAGATGCTAGACTGTGCTTGAGCCTAGAGAAATGATCAGATACAAGATATATCTGATAAACAGCAATATAGGAGCTTTAGGCCAGCACTGAGTGACCTACAAGTCCAAAGACAGAGAGGGAGCTTATAGAGAGTGAGTGAGAGTGACTGTGGTCGCTTTATTGAGGGGGAAGCAGACACTTCCTTGCAGCCTTTGGCTGCTGGTTAATATACAGGAGGGGCTGTGGCCCTGTAAGCACATATGACTAAGTGCTTGGTAAGAGATTGGTAAGCAATTGATAAGCAGTGTAATCAGGCTGAGTCATCAATGGGGAGAGCCTGAACAAGCTGCTGAGCCAAGGGAATGAGCAAAAACATAGGTAAAAAGG
>Ga0307518_10000848_pt1 | contig 22844 bp, 26 predicted proteins | sample 25_EM_MG_FD_203889 | JGI IMG/M metagenome (GOLD analysis project Ga0307518, IMG submission 203889) | Populus trichocarpa ectomycorrhiza microbial communities from riparian zone in the Pacific Northwest, United States - 25_EM | ecosystem: Host-associated > Plants > Roots > Unclassified | place...
TCCTTCATTTCTCCATCAATTCTTCAGCTTCTTTGCTCGTTCTGGTATGGGAGTTGGACTGCAGTAGATTGCATTCCTTTCTCATACCATAATGGACATTATTCCTTCAGTTTCTTCTGCTTCTTGGTGGTTCTTGTGCAAGTGATGACTGCTAGACGTTGGCAGTTGTCTCTTGCATCAGGATAGTCTTCTTGTGCAATAGATGGCTATGATGAGGCTCCGTCGTGCTCATCCTTTGCATCAGGATCATTCGATATTACGTTATCTTCCATGTTCACTGTACCAAACCTGTTTGGTGTGTGACACCGTGTGCGAGGAGCTTAGACGGTTTCCACTCTTCCTCTCCTAGATCTCCCTCCCCACCGCCTGCGATGCCCTCAGTGCAAGTAGAGCGGATGGGCAGTACGTCTGGAGTTGCTGAGGCCTCAACACGAGGAAGTGGTCCTAATGCAACTGTGGATCCTACTGCGAGTGCTTATGATGCACCCGCAAATGATCATCTGCGTATACACGGGGAACACCGATCCGCAGAAGAGGTCAATAGAGATCATCGACAGAGCATGCCCATGTCCGTCCACGCGCAACCGCGCCAACCACCACGTCCACAGGAGCAGCAGTGAAAGCGAAAGCTGACCAAGACCCGCCCAGTATCCCTACATTCGAGCTCAGTCCCTGCCATGCCAACATCTCCCGCGCCCCCACTGCCCCCCGCACACCAGTCTTTACTCACTTTGCACACCATGCCCAAGCATGCCCTCTCACCTATCATTGAGGACGGATCGTCCCATGGCCATTCTTCGTATCCCCTGTCGAGGAAAGGAGTAGATTTGGTGCACCTCTGGCAGGTAAGTCCGGCAGTTTGGGGTCTACTGGGCATTTACTGACACGTACTAATACATTCTGCGAACAGGTGATTTTCACCCATTTGGCGTGTCATGCACTCACATCCGATTGTGTTTTGTTGATCAGGTGCTGACTAATTCACAGGTACAATGTCTATAAATTGGCCGTCACAGGTCAGCCTGTCTTTCGATAAACCACTGCACTTCGTGACAGACACAGAAGGAGGTACACACAATGGTGATTTGCCCATGCTGAAACGGTATGTGCTATTCATATTGTCGCAGCAATGACTAACTACATAGTCACACCAGATCAATCTTGAATACATCGCTCACAGAGGATCACAATATTGCTGTGTCTGCCACTGATAACCAAACAAATGAGAGCATGTCCTCTTCGATCAATGCCTCCATTGGCTGCAGGTGAGTAGCCTCCATCTCGGAGTTGCGGTGCTCATTACTGACTGGCACAGCAGAAAGCTTAAGCAACGACTTGTTTGGGTTGATTCCAACTGCTGCAACTCCAAGAGTTCCAGCTTGCACTCCACTTCACACCTCTTTTCCTCGGCATCCCATTTGGCATTCACGAGGCATCTAAGAAATTTGTCACCTGATTACTCATCATGCTATACTAGTAGCTAATTGTTTAACTATGATCATATTGTACTTGCAAGATTATGCTATTTGCAAAGTGGGTGATATTCTGGCTAATTTATCCATTGGGAGTAAGGGTGATTTTGAGGATGAGTTTGTTGTGTGAAATTAACTATTGTTGTATCACCCAGAGAGTGGTTGAAGTGATTTTCGCCATGATGAGTACAGGGTGAATTTAACTAGTTCTATCACTCAATGTTTCCCACACCATTTCGATCACCCAGACTCCAGGTGATCCCAAATCACCCCTTTTCTCACCCATTCCCAAAGCCCCAGGTAAGTGGGTGAAAAGCGAATATCACCGCCAACAAAGTGAAAATAACCTGGTTTGGTTCTCACAGTGTATGTGTGGTTGGAGAGGTATATGGGGACAGGCGTTTAGGTCTGCTGGGATGGGAGAAGCCACAACTGTTCAGTGCATGTGGAGGAACAGGTGAGGAGAAAGCATACTAAGGTCGTATATATCACTATAATGGAGCAGAGGATGTGTTTCGATTCCATCCATCGCAAGGTTTCAACTCGGGACAAGGAAACGTGCACAAGACACACGTGGTACTGGTGCACAGCCCCCCGGGGACGGTCTTGCTGTGGCTCACACACCCTGGTCCCTCAGTCCACACTCATCATTGTCTTTGAAACTACTCATTGAACATATTCTTACTCAAGATACACCACTAAAATCATGCCAAAACATAGAAATAAGAACCACTCTTCTCTCGGAAAAAATCAGAATCTGGTACTTTAGGATTCGCACCGTAGCCGTTTCTCTTCAAACTAACCAAAGGGACAGCAGGGACCTTCTGAGAACACCTCTCGTGCAGGCAGGCTTTTGGATGCCTTGCTTTCTGGCCGCAAGGTGTGCACTTTGGTTGTATGTAGTATTAGGTGCACATACTGAATTGCCCCACAATACAGTTGTTCACCCTCTCTCGCAGCCCCTCAAGGAACACTCTTGTCCAGCAAAACCCAGATACAATCAATTTGGTAAGTGCATCGGCGGTTTGTGGCCGACAATCAACCTCATGATTGTGAAATTTTGTCCGCATGCAACAGTGCCTATCCCTGGCACTTCCACAGCAGACATTGCACTCACACAGAGTCAAGGTGTATGTTATCTTGCATTGTGTTCTGATCTCTATAGTGATACAAAACTAAGGTCATCAATGCCAACATCGCAACCAATTTTGGTGCTACTCCCGTGGAGTGTGTTCCCATCTCAGTAGATGAGATATCGACAATCGCGCCTCCCTCGGAGGTTCAAAATGTGAGCCAACGCGCATGTTATCGAGTATTAAGCACCGATCTTATTTAACTTCATCAATGACAGGATAATCTCGACAATATTGTCACAAATACCATCACCACCACAGCTTCGTCTCTTGCACAACAAGCTTCTGAAACGCAGGATTCTATATTCGATCCTTTCCAGGTAAGGAGTAGAAACAATATTGGGTCCAGGTCCACAGGGTTCTCATCCGCCCTCAGGTTCCTCCTACTGATGATGCAAGGAACCTAGTCAGCGGCCTTGAAGTTACGCGGAAAGACGTGTTGCAGATGAAAAATATGCCGGGCAGCATGAACAAGGTGTCTGATGCCATGAATACATAGCAATCTGTTGTGGATCAGTTCGATAACGTGAATTCATGCCTTCAACCCATTAAAGTCTTCAGCTCCATTGTCCAGACAATTTCCGATGTGTGTCCTCTTTCCTTTGGTGCACACATCACTAACTGCGCTTAGATCCACCCATATGCGAAACTAGCTTTATGTGCACTATTATGGGCCGCTCAGGTACATCCCAAAGCTATACAAGATTGCACAGTATGTAATATGTGGACAGACTATTATTGACCAGGACACAATGGATCAGTCAGTCCACAATCTCTTAGAAAAAATCAGTGATGTCTATGCTTTTCTCATTGAACCCCATACCCTCGAAAAGGTCACCCAGATAAAGGAACCTCTGTTGAAAATCTCTGAACTGATGCCCAAATGTGTCAACTTCATTCAGAAGTATTCGCAAATTAAAAGCTTTTGTATGTCATACTCACACTTGGATTTCAATATTTGGTTGATGTCTCTTCATGAAGGGCTAAGAACGGCGAAGCATGTTGGGCATGAAACCAATGCTGTGATTACTACCTATGGCAACACGCTGGATACCTTGACACAGCAGTGTCGGGACCTTATATCTCAGGATACCTGGGCGACTGTTCACGAACTTGATGATAAGGCTGACCATATCTCAGCCAATGTTGGGAACATTTCTGACGTCGCCGGCGACATTCGCAAGAATGTGGAGTACACGCACATTAGTGTCAAAGACATACAACAAGAGGTCCGGTGTGTCCTAAATGGGGTCTGTTGCGTGGAAGATGCTATTAGTCATGCCCAGAATGGCATTGATGAAATTGAGAATAAACTCTCAAAGATGGGTAAGGATGGTTTCACATGATTGTGACTTGTCCTAAGCAATTGCCATGTAGATCAAGAGGCCACCCTTTCCCAGCTCGCCTATGTGGGGAATGCTACGTTTGTCGCCAAGAAGGTCTGTTTGGAAGGCACGAGGGTTGATATCCTGGCAGACATTGTGGACTGGATCAATAATTCAGAGCCTGATACTCCTTGGGTGTTGTGGCTTTATGGCCAGGCAGGCAAAGGGAAATCAGCCATTGCCCATACAATCGCCAGCTGGTTTAAATCTCTTGGAGCCCTTGGGTCGTGTTTCTGCTTCACCTGCGATCAACAGGTGGAACATCGCCACGAAAAGATATTCACCACCATCGCATGTGATCTTGCAGATCATGACCCGACTTTCAAGCAGATTCTAGCTGAGGTCATTGCAGGTGATAAGGCGCTATCCACCACACGCGATGTGGAGCAACACTGGGAGAAGTTCATTTTGGGTCCCATTTCCAAAGCTGCAATGCCTTTGATTGAACAGGTGGTCATTGTGATTGATGCACTCGAGGAGAGCAGTGTCGAGGCCTCCCAGAAAGAAGTTCTTAGTGTTCTCGCTTCCACACAGGTTACCAAGCACCTGTCTAGCATTCATATTCTCATTACGTCCTACCCTTTACCTGATATCACCGAGGCCCTTCAGGACATTCCACACATCACATGCAGATCCATGGGCGACATCTCTACCACGAGTGCCGACCGTGATATTCATCTGTACGTTTCTGCTCAGCTAGGAAGAAAACTGATGGATCATTTCACTGGCCAACAAATCTCACGGCTCGTACACCTGGCGGATGGGTTATTCGAGTGGGCTCAGTTGGCTTGCGAGTTCATCAAATTATGGAAGGGTGGGTTCACACCCATGGAGCAATACAAATCCCTGGTCTCTAGGTCGCCTGGAGCAGGAAAAGGACTTTTGGACGAGATGTACCTTACCATTCTGAGAGACATCATTGAGGACGACCTGAAGGCACGTGCACAATTCCACTCTGTGATGCAGCAAATACTGTGGACCCAGGAGCCCCTCCCAATGGAGTCGTTGAATGTGATGCAGCACAACTTCCCCGACAATGATCTTTCTGAGGTTGAGGCGATACTCGACCCCATGGGTGCCCTGCTGAGTGGCATTGCTGATGTATCAACTCCAGTCCATGCATTACATGCGTCATTCCATGATTTCTTGACCGACCCTGCACGGAGTATGGAGTTTGCTATCAAAATGGAAGATGTACATTGTCAGCTTACATGGGCTTGTGTTTGGGTCATGAGAACTGGGCTGTGTTTCAATATCTGTCAATTGGAAACCTCGTACCTACCAAACTCCAAGGTCACTGACCTAGACTGGCGAGTTCATGAATATATCCCTGCCCACTTGTCTTATGCCTGTCGACTCTGGGCTGTTCATGTTCAGGAGGTATGGTTTGGGAGGAACTTGGCGCGAGAAATGGAGTTGCTGTTGAAGGACAAATTGCTCTTCTGGATTGAAGCACTCAGCTTATTGAATGTGCTCAATGTTGTGCCTTCACACCTGGCAACTATAGCTCCATGGCTGGAGGTATGTTTATTATGAATCTGATCTTAACCAACACTGCTAATGACACTGTTTAGAAGGATGATACCTTTAAACAGGTGTCAGCAATAGCAAGAGATGCCATCAAGTTTGTTTGTGCATTTGGTGGTGCCATCATGGAAAGCACCCCACACCTGTATATCTCAGCTCTGGCATTCTCTCCAGTAAAATCCATCATTTATAGAGAGTTCTCACCCAAGTACTCAAATTTGGCCCAAATTGTTGACGGCAGAGGGCTACACTGGCCAAACCTTCAGCTGAGAATTAGAGGACATCTTTTGACCTGTGTTACATTCTCAGAAGATGGAAAGAGGATTGCATCAGGTTCCTCAGATAATACCATATGTTTGTGGAATGCTGAGACTGGACTGCAGCTGGGTAGCCCTCTCACAGGGCACACTAATGGGGTAACCTCAGTGGCATTCTCACCAGATGGAAAGAGAATTGCATCAGGTTCACATGACAAGACCATATGTTTGTGGGATGCTGAGACTGGACTGCAGCTGGGTAGCCCTCTCACAGGGCACACTTGGGAAGTAACCTCAGTGGCATTCTCACCAGATGGAAAGAGGATTGCATCAGGTTCATGGGACAAGACCATATGTTTGTGGGATGCTGAGACTGGACTGCAGCTGGGCAGCCCTCTCACAGGGCACACTAATGGGGTAACCTCAGTGGCATTCTCACCAGATGGAAAGGGGATTGCATCAGGTTCACATGACAACACCATATGTTTATGGGATGCTGAGACTGGACTGCAGTTGGGTAGCCCTCTCACAGGGCACACTAACAGGGTAACCTCAGTGGCATTCTCACCAGATGGAAAAAGGATTGCATCAGGTTCATGGGATAACACCATATGTTTGTGGGATGCTGAGACTGGACTGCAGCTGGGTAGCCCTCTCACAGGGCACACTGGGAAAGTAACCTCAGTGGCATTCTCACCAGATGGAAAGAGGATTGCATCAGGTTCATGAGACAAGACCATATGTTTGTGGGATGCTGAGACTGGACTGCAGCTGGGTAGCCCTCTCACAGGGCACACTGAGAGAGTAACCTCAGTGGCATTCTCACCAGATGGAAAGGGGATTGCATCAGGTTCACATGACAAGACCATATGTTTGTGGGATGCAGAGACTGGACTGCAGAGGCTGGGTAGCCCTCTCACAGGGCACATTGGGATTGTATCCTCAGTGGCATTCTCACCAGATGGAAAGAGGATTGCATCAGGTGCATGGGACAACACCATATGTTTATGGGATGCTGAGACTGGACTGCAGCTGGGTAGTCCTCTCACAGGGCACACTGCTAGGGTAACCTCAGTGGCATTCTCACCAGATGGAAAGAGGATTGCATCAGGTGCATGGGACAACACCATATGTTTATGGGATGCTGAAACTGGACTGCAGTTGGGTAGCCCTCTCACAGGGCACACTAATGGGGTAACCTCAGTGGCATTCTCACCAGATGGAAAAAGGATTGCATCAGGTTCATGGGATAACACCATATGTTTGTGGGATGCTGAGACTGGACTGCAGCTGGGTAGCCCTCTCACAGGGCACACTAACTTTGTAACCTCAGTGGCATTCTCACCAGATGGGAAGAGAGTTGTGTCTGGCTCAGATGACAATACTATACATATGTGGGATTGTCCCCCAGATGATGTGGGCAGTCTGTTCTCCTATCACATTCCAACACAGGCCCTTCTCCCACTCTGCTATTCTCCAAATCCATCTCATGCCTTGCTGGATTCCAATGTGTATACCCATGAAACTGATTTTAATGAATGGCATATCAGGGCTTTAATGGGGTTACAGAGTGATGGATGGATTGCTAGCCCAGAAGGTCACCTGCTTCTATGGGTTCCATCATATATGCCAAGACCATCATTATACTCACCCAATATGTTATTTGTTATGGGGAAACATACCAAGCTTGACTTGAGCAAGATGGTTCATGGTTCCCAGTGGGTAAAGTGCAACTATTTGCAGGATGTAGTAGGCATATGACTGTTGTGGTTGCTAGGAGTGCCTTCACTTCCACTTTCATGTTCCTTCCATTGTATACTGTATTTGTGGTCTCATTTCATTGTAACAATGTCTACAAAATTTATGCCCATGTTGCATTGTTTTTGTCCTTAAATTTGGTCTGAATGTGAGTTAGACAGGGGACAAGTGCAGTTGTGACCAGTATGTACTCACAAAGTGCCAACTGCATCAGCAAAAAACATGCTTGGTACTTGAGGTACTAGCATGTCAACAAGTATGGAATTCTGAGACATCATAAATATGTAATGAATATGGTGTCATGGCAAGCTAAGGCTTCTTTAACTACATCAATTGTGACAAGAGACAGTACACTGTCAAAATGCCATAATCACAGGTCCAAACATAAGCCAGCAATCAATCATTTGGCTGATCATTGGTGAGAGAAGGGGAAAGAAGGCAAACCTTGAGCTGTGCCAAAGAATAAGTTCACCAGCTTGATATCCCTATGTGTGATGCCTTGACCATGCAAATACTTCATTCCTGTCATATTTGCTTGAAACAGCACTCAACTTTTCTCGGTGACATGTGCCCTTTCTTGATCACTGCATATAGGTCACTGCCAGGGAAAAACTCCATGACCTTGCACTAGGCCTTGTTCTCGTCTTGGATAAGATCAACAGTCTTGATGATGTTGACATGATGCAATGCAGAGGAGATGCAGAATTCTGCCATAAGCTACTTGATGTATTCTTTTTCAGATTCATTCTTGTGATGCTTCCAGAACTGCTAAGGGATGAGGGAAGAGTGATAAGCATACTTGGACCCATCATCAGCAAAAGTGGTGAAATCTTGTAAGGCCTTGCAAGGCTATATTAGGCTCACTAGGTTCAACAGATCTTGTGATACCTTGCATGGAAATACTCCTTCTGGTCATGTGCCACTAGATCCTGTCAGAAACACATCGTCCTGGCCAGGTTGTGGCAGTTCCCTGTACCTGGCAAGGCCTTGTAAGGCCTTGTAAGATCTTGTATGTGTAGGCATTGTCAACTGCGGCGGCATGGCTCGCCAGGTCTTATTAGATCTTGTAATGCCTTGCCAGAATGTCAATTTCTTGCCAGATCACTCCAGTTCTAGTACTGCCAATAACAAATGCATTTATTAAACTTGTACAAATGATACACTCCACAAGTGTAATCCACACAGAGCATCCAAAAAGCACAGCAACAGGTGATGTGAAATGTTCGAAAGCGTCCAAATGCGACAGCGAACAGAGCATGACAATGTGGTCTAATGCGACAAGCAGAGCATGACAATGCAGGAGTCCGACAGTGAACAGAGCATGACAATGCAGTCTAATGTGATCTAATAACAAATAAGAATAAGTGATGAGTGAGACAACCCTAGGCAAAGACACCAAGGACCCTACTACACACTGAGACTCTGAGAGGATAGGACGTGAGGACTAGGGCAATAACCCAAGATGAGCTTGAATGGGGAGCCTCTGGGTGCTGGATTGCACTGTATATATACTACACTACACGAGGGCTACACGAGGCTATCCATGAGGCTACATACTGTGCAATGCTATGCTAGTGATGTCATAGTGGAGCTAAGGCTGTGCGGGATGACATCAATGGAGGCAGCGTGTACAGCATGAGGCACAGGTCTAGACTAGGTAGATAAGATATGGTTGTACACTACGATAAGACAAGATGCAATCTAATCACAGATTAGATAAGATAAAAAGTTGGACTGTTACAATGAGTAGTGCAATACGGTGAGCTTGAAGATACTTAGAATCCATTCTTGCATCTGCAGGATTTCTTGACTGCCTTCTTGCCTTTGGCCACTTTGGGAGTGGCTAGTCCATCATCTGATGGCACAGATGAAAGATCTGATTCCTGGGTGGCAGTGACTATGCTGAACATGCTTGAAACTGACATAGGCAATGAGCTGGAGGAGCCTGAAGCTTCAGACTCTTCAGGTGGAGGAGCAACAACAGGCTGTTGCTGCAGTGGGGAAGGTATGATGGGCTCTTCAGGTGCAGGGGTCTCAAATTGATAGCCTTGCTCCACATGACACTTCTTGAAAATTTAAATTTTCACATGTTGAGCATGAATGGCTGTCATGTCATCGTCAGACTCTTCATTTTTTTGAACTGCAGTCTTGGGGAAAGCATTCCTAACCAATGTCAAGAACCATAGGAGTAGGTCTGAAGGAAACATATGCATTCCACCACCATAGAGTTGCACAACTCCAGTCATCTGGGTCAGAGAGTAACCCAATGATGAGATTGACCATTTCATTTAGATCCATGTTGCCCACATTAGGGCACCAGCATGGTGCAGTCATCAGAGTGAAATACATCTATCAAGAGGGCAGTTGGTTAGTGACCTTCATGTATAAGGACAATGTACCACAACATGAACATGAGCAATTATTTCGGGCATGACCCTGGCAAGACCCCAGAAGTGATTCTTTGACAGTCCTGAGGTGACCCCCACAACAGTATCTGTTGCTGCAGCAGTTGGCCTGACAAAGAGATGCATATAGAACTGTTAAAAAAACAGCTGAGTAGTTGACTGAAATAAAAACAAAAACTTACACGCAATGCAGCATGACTGTGGAACAAACCCTCCAACCAATTCTCAGGATCATAGACATTGTCTTCATAAAAGATCATTGGCCAGTTGCAGGCCATTACTGAGATTTTACCATCTTGAAGGTCTTTGATGGTTCTAAAACAAGTCAGTAAGTATGTTGGCATGTATGGAGGAACATACTTAGCTGAGTTCGCATCAAAGGCGTCCAGTTTCTTGTGGGGACAAAGCATGCACACAATCTGTCAGTGGTTAAATCCATGGTCAGACTTATCTCCCTTCTTGTTAATTGGCAGCTCGAGGGGTTCATGATTTGGGAGCAAGTACACAAGACTGGTGTGCTTGACTGACCCCAGGTCATTCAACCTCTGCTCACTCATCCCCCGTGTAATCTGTACAAAGAAAATTAGACAGAGCCAAATATATGCACACATAAAAGACTCACCCAAGTGCAGATTTGCTGAAGGTCCTTTGAAGTGAGCCTCCCCAGCATCTCCAAGTCAACATCAAGGTGTGGGGAGTGCACCAGCATCACATGGTAAAATTCAAGTTGATGAGCAATCTCCTTGTCTGGACTGGTTGGTCAGTAAGGTAAAATGTTAGTCATGCAGTAAAAACATGTCAGTTGTATTTGCTACATGTCGATTTCACCGTCACAACCCCTCTTGTCCTTGAGGCCGACTCCCAAAGCTGTCTGGGGAACCCCAAAAGGGTGGGCAAGACAAATGAGCTTGTGCCCAACACATTTGTACATTGCTTCATCTGGATCCTTCCTTTCAGATTTCCTCAATGAACTCATATTAGTATATTAGTATATGTGGTGAATGGTCTTGACTTAGTTAGACTTCTTTGAGGAAACCTCGTTGATGAGGTCTGCCTTGCATTTATTGATGTTGTCAGATGTGGATTGTGCCTTTGCAGCTGCAGATTGTGCCAAGAGAGCGGGGTCAATGGCAAAGTTGTCCATGGTGACAGAAGGGTAATGGAAGAAAAAGGCACATGACAGGGTGGGATTGTGGCTGGTTGATATATAGTGGCTGAGATTGAAAACCAGATTGTGCTGACACAGCAACATTTGTCCAAGTCCTGAGACTTCAAGTCTTATTACCAAACTTAGCTAATTCAATTAACCTTTAGGCTAGTCACCACCTACTGCCACCTCCTATGCACCTCCTTGGTGCAATCTGTTTCTTTCTACTTCTCATGGCCGAAGTCATCTACCCGGCTTGTAATGATTCATTCAAGAATCGACACGGTCTATCGCTCCATACCAAACACTGGTGCAAGAAACAAAATGCTTTCAGCGATCTACTTCAACAACATCAAGACATCAGCAAACCAGCCCTTCCCTATACAGTGCCACACAGACTTGTACAGAGTCACAGAGCCCACAGAAAGGTTCCCACTAATACAGAGCTTCACAGAGTGCACAGAGTCTGTACTGCTCTGTACAGACCTATACAAACACCTCCCATTTGTACAGTTCTAGTGTTTCCGGGACTAGCACAAGGGCTATACACTAGGATTGACAATAATGCCATTACCATACTCTTTCAAACTCTTATAGCACTCCAAATACTAGCATATAAAGCAACAAATATATTAGCAATTACTAACTACTACATACATGGTGTAGTTACTAGAGACACTACATAATATAATCCTAATCACAACTACCCACACAAAGCAGTTAACCTATATGAAAGTTGAGTTAGTGACAAGCTAGATCAAGTGAGACAAACTACTTACAGAGTTGAAAGTGATTGTCAATTTCTGGCAGGCTAATAGCCTCTAGTGGTGTTTGACCATAGTCAAATAACCTGTTAGTACCATTATTAGACAAGGTAACATGTAAAACTTGCCTTTAATTCTGGCACTAACATTTGTTGTGTAGTCAAATAACCTATTAGTACCATTGTTAGATAAGTTAATATGTAGTGGTAGTGGGAAACTTACCATCAGCTCCAGCACTAACATTTGTTGTGTAGTGAAATAACCTATTAGTAGCATTGTTAGACAAGTTAATATGTTGTGGTAGTAAGAAACTTACCATTAGCTCTGGCACTAACCTTTGTGGTGTTGAGCCCACTCCTACATAGTAGGAAAAGGCATCTGTTTGGTCAAGTTTGCCATGTTGCGCAAGAGGTGTGACAAACAGTGTCCACAATATCACGTTTTTGGCATTTTTGGGCACTTAGTCAAATTTCAGACACACAGTGGCAGTACCAACTACCAACTGGTCCTGCACTTTTGCTACACACAATTATACTACACATTTTTGGTAATCAGCACTACATCACAAACACTACACAACACATCCTAATTGATACTACACATTTTTGGTAATCAACTCTACAACACAAACACAGCAGAACTACTACACATTTTTGGTAATCAACACTACAACACAAATACTACACAACATTCACTAATTGATACTACGCATTTTTGATAATCAACACTACCACACAAACACAACACAACATTCACTAATCAATACTACACATTTTTGGTAATCAACACTACAACACAAACACAACACAACATTCCCTAATTGATACTACACATTGTTGGTAATCAACACTACAATACAAACCCTACACAATATTTCCTAATGGATACTACACATTTTTTGTACACATTTTACTACACTTTTACTACACTTTTTTGTACACTTTTACTACACTTTTGACTACACTTTTTTGTACACTTTGACTACACTTTTGACTGCACTTTTACTACACTTTTTTGTACACTTTGACTACACTTTTGACTACACTTTTACTACATTTTTTTGTACACTTTGACTACACTTTTTTGTACACTTTGACTACGCTTTTTTGTACACTTTGACTACACTTTTACTACACTTTTACTACACTTTGGGGTGCACTTGTTAACCCAGTCATGACTATGCCACTTAACCTAATCATAACTATGCTACTTAAGCTAATAATGACTGCACTTCTTAAGCTAATCATAACTACACCACTCAACCTAGTCATGACTACACTTCTTAACCTAATCATGACTATCCTTCTTAACCTAATCATGACTACACTACTCAACCTAATCAATTTACAAAAAGTGTAGTAGAAGTGTAGTAGAAGTGTATTAAGAAGTGCACCAAAAGTGCAGTAAAAAGTGTAGTAAAAGTGTACAAAAAGGTGTAGTCAAGGGTGTGGTAAAAGTGTACAAAAAAGCGTAGTAAAAGTGTAGTCAAAAGTGTAGTCAAAGTGTAGTAAAATGTGTACAAAAAATGTGTAGTATCCATTAGGAAATATTGTGTAGGGTTTGTATTGTAGTGTTGATTACCAAAAATGTGTAGTATCAATTAGGGAATGTTGTGTTGCACCTGGGTGACACCACTTATGTTACTAATTAGTAATGGAGATACATAGCTGTCAATGTTACTACTTAGTAGGGATAACAGATTCTGCAGCACTTCAGCACTTCACACGGCACTCAGCTGTTACCTTAGGAAGACTATGGTAGACACAGTAGTTAAAGACTAGTTAAGATAACCTATAGGATCTAATCAATAGATAAGGACATCACGTGCTAAAGATTACCACACACCATCATTACTAATCGGACAGAGTTTGACGTCGTGCACACTCCCCACCCCTGGCGACTTCCGTCACTGCCTCCCATGATGACAAACCACCTTTGCTCATCGTCCCTGACAACGAGCAAACACATCACTCATTCCTTCACCATTTTTCAGCACTTTCTTTTTGTTCTTGTTTTATTACATATTTCTGCTTGTATTAATAAATAAGTCAGAATTACTGGCATACGGGCATGGCTCGGTTACATAAGTATGCGGAGTCTGTTGTCAGGGCCTTATCCCAGCGACTTCCGCTGCTGTCCCCCACGATGACAAATCACCTCTGCTCATCGTTGGCAACGATGAGCATGCACGTCACTCCATTCCTTCACCGTTTCTCAGTGTTTCTTTTTGTTCTTGTTTTATTATGTGTCTATTATATATTTTCCCTTCTATTACTAATAATAAGTGTGAATTACCATAGTACTAGGGAGTGACTTCTGCTCGGCTACACAACAATATCTGTCGACACAGCACTGACTAAGCAACATCTCTTTGCCCTATTACCACCACCAACCGCCATGGTAAAGAAGTCAAAGCTGCTCTCGACATCGTCTCGTGTCAAGATGACTGTACTCTGTCCCAGTGGTCTAGTGACCACCTCTGCCAATCTCACAAGGATATGGCATGACTGCATCAATGCCGAGCATCAAATTGATGGTAATCTCCGTAGTAAGTTGCTTTCTACTCATTCTCTTACCATCGTTGACTGGATTTTAGACAAACACCTCACTATACTTACAGAAGTGTCCCTGGAGATGGGTATGGGCTTTTCGGTGATGGATGACAAAGTATTTCTCCCCTCAAGGGACTATGATGATGGATCACTGAAGCCTGCTTTGCTGAAGAATCCAACTGGGACAGTGACGCAAGTGATGAGGAGAGAGATCCTCAATCTCCACCATACTGCAAGGCCGGTAATATCTATTCTGTGTATGCACGACTTCGTCTGTATAATAAGTGTGATGTTCGTCCTGTTATGACCATTTTACTGATATTTTTTCCAGCTCTCAAAGTCACCGCAATGATCAACGGACCCACAAAATGTGCTATGCCAACATGCATGCGGCCTGGGATATGCAATTGCCTTCTCTCGTCGAGCATTATCTTGAATGGAAGCACAATCGCCTTGTCAACATTGAGGATGATCAACTTTCCTCCTGCCATCAGTTCCACGTAATGGGAGTGGACATCTTTGGTACGTGGTGCATCAATTTTACAGGCTAGACACCCTGCTCACACCACATAGAATCCCACCATAACTATGTAATCTTTCAGCTTCTGGATGAACTAGCAAACATTTCCCTTGCATGTGTTGTAGGGGGGGGTTGGGTGTTGCTGCTGCTGCCTCAGGTGAGGCACACTTGACCCAGGGGCTTCTGGAGGTCTGGCAGAGCTCCCAGGGACTGGGGAGACTAGGAAAACTAGGGAGAGTAGTGGTGGTTCAGTCACTCCAGGACTGAGCTCAAGAATGTACACTGAAGAGAAGGATATTTTGCTTAGTAAGCTAAGTACAAGCCTACATAGCTAAGGTAAGAGTCCAGTATCAGTACTACCAATTCTACACCTAGAGACAGAACTGTCTCTACAGCATTGGCTTCCTTGGGTGCTCACCAACTGTACCGTCTATCGCAATATCCTTCAAGTGTTTGGAATTCTACCACCAACTTTGACGCTGCCAATCTTCGTTCAGTATTCAAGCATATGCAAAGGTACTGTGCACTCTACACAATCTAAGTTTATATCCTATCTGCATAATGCTGTTGATTGTCCAGCTTGCAAGGTTACATATACGTGAACATTTCAAGATCAAATTTTGAACGCTTTTGACACTTATTTAGCTGTACTTCAGAACATCCACTTACAAATTGATAAGGCACTTGGCCACAACGCCCCAGACTGGCGACTTCGGCATAACTGTCCACCATGCACCTACAAGGTGGGTTGGATCTCCATTGTACACAACCTTACTAACTTTCAGTAGCTTGATGGAGAACCTATGCTGTGTGCGGCATCATTGAAGGCAATGGATGGCAATACCTCTGCCAAGCGCATGGCCAATGCTGGCCACATGGATCGCTGCACGTTCCCTAGTACATACATGATCGCACCCCATGATGTTGACATTTTCAGGCATGATGTTCACTTACGCCCGGGTGAACGTGATGGCAGTCAGGTTGACAAAGCTGTTGACTGCACAGACAACTGGAGAGCAGCCAACTCAACTGATGAGGATACTGTCCATGTTTTTGAACAAACAGGTATTTTTCTTTCGGCCTGCAGGCATGGCATTGTCCAGACAGTGTTAGAGATGTGACAAAGTGGTGAATTGTAAGTTCATCATTACTTGAAAAATTGTGGACTAACGAGAAAAAAGGGCCAAATACCCATTAGCGACAATCAATAAATTGCTTGACATGCACGGCGCAAACCAAGCCATTGGGAGCGATATTGGATGCAGTCTCACAAGCACCATCCAAGACAAGGTGTCTCGCAATACCCTCCAACTTGCCGTCAACACCTTCCACGGTTATGTGCACAATCGCCAGTGTCAGCTTGAAAACCATCCACTCTACCACTGTGGATTTGGTCTTGAGGATCTGGAGACTTGCGAGTGAATATTTGCCGGTTCTAACGCCACAGCTCCCCTCATCCACCATGCATCGCATTTCCATTACATCCAGTACCTCGATCTTCACTTCAACCAATGGGACATAGATAGATATCTTGAGCTTAGTAAGTACGTGTGTGTGTGTGGTTTGATGCGAAATCTCAGTAATTCTAGGTCATTTTCTTTTTAACAATTATAAACAAGCATTGGCTTTGATCGCTGACTGCTTGAAGGACTTCGATGCATATTGGGTACTTTATCCAACTCAAGCATTGGATTTTGAGGCATGGGCGTCAGAAGAGCTCGAATACCTGAAGAATGTTGCAACTGAACCCATGCAAGATGCCCTTGCTGCCAAATATGTTGAAGGGCTCGAGTTACTCTGGAAATATCGGTCAGTGAACATCTGATTTAATTTCACTGTGGCGTGACATGATCGCTCTAGGGAGGCCCATGAGAGGATCAAATCGGACATGTTTGTTTCATACAACTCAACAACATTCACGCCAGGTTCTGGTCTCAACTATGCAGCATCCCAAGCAACAAAGCAAGGACACGCAGCCCAGCACTCTGCAGAGTGCAAATTACAGAACCAGACAAACATTGTCGAAGAGCTGGAGGAAAGCCTTGGCATTGAAACAAGGTGGATGCCCCAGAGCACCAAATACCAGGAAATACTTGAAGATGCTCGAAGATGCCAATTCATCTGTGCAGTTGAGGACCTTGAAGGTCTCGTGGTGCAACAGCTGTTTGAGCTCTTGAAAGCAAATCTCTCGTCAATGGGTCAGTTTTTCCTTCCACTAGATGCCAGGTACTAACACTTCTTAGGATATAAACTTCACAGACAAATTTCAAAGGGCATCGTCAAGCGCTCTGCAGCAATACAATCCACACTTGAGAAATACAACAAGCTTGCTGTCATGCAACATCCCCCCCAGCCTATGTTGCAGTACAACGAAGTAACATTGTACGCATCACTGGGTGACTTTGACCTTTTAAAACATTCACGACATGATGTTCTTGTCAAACCATGGGCCAATCCTACTCATCGGGAGATGGCAGTGAAGTATTTCAAGTTATTACGTGCGCACGAGGAGATTGTGAGATTGAATATCGAGATTCCAAGGTTACAAGCTTGGGTGGACACAGAAGACTCAGAGATACAGAGATGCGCTACTAGGCTTCAATCCACAGCCCCACTACTTGCTGCGGAGATATCAGAAGTGCATAAATGGCAGCAACGGGTCAATGACGTGCATCACACCAGACTTATGCATATTTATAGTCTCTCACATTATAATGGCCCTATCCATGTTGAACTCTTGGATGATGTGGAGGATGATGTGCAAGATGAAGGAGGAGACAATGCCATTCAATTTGAAGCGTATATGGAGGGGATGGATTCATAGTACATTGATTTATCTATGTACTACTTGCTATGGCTCGCTGGATGCCTCTTCTAATTCATTTACTATGTGCTACTTAGAGTGATAAGTTCAACCCTGTTAAGCAGCCTAGTACATGTTACAATATCACTATTGGCAACTTGATGTGCGTAGTACCAGTATGTGTGGAAATCACCGAGACAATAGGAAGGTGTTGATTTAATGTGCTTTGCTGAGTTAGGCTCAATAGTTTTATTGTAAGCCCCCAAGTTAAATGGTCAACTACGTGATAAATCTGAATCCTTTCAGCAAACCTAGAGCACACTCATCGATCTCTGCTTTCTTGTTGAGCCGAATAAGGTGTAATCGATACACCCATAACATCAAGATGCACGCTGTGTAAGCCAGAATGCAAGACATGAATGATTTAGAGTAAGATGGACCCCACGAGGCTGGCCACAAATATCTATGGTTGTGGTAGGATGTAATGGGATATCCAGACATTTGAAAAACTCACGATGCGCCTATGTTCACAATACCACTGCTCCATGTATTCACAAATGCTATGGTGGCTGCCCGCTTGGATGGTTCACGTATCGAGTTGCTCACCCAGGTGAAGAAGACGATGTATGTCACGTTAGTTTGAGCTATGAGAAGTCTACCATATGTATCAGACATATGGATAACAGAAAAGTTACCTTTCGACTCACAGAGACAAGTAGCGGACAGCAGGGTTCATCGTCAAAATGCCGAGGGAAAACCCCATGATACCACCACAGAGTACAACAGCGATGTGCCAGAAATGATCCCTGGTAGCGTCTGAATGTCTGAAAAGGGTTTGAGTGAGCTATTGAGAAAAGCAATCAACTGTCTAACGAACTGTGAGACGTAGTATGCTGTTGCCATTGCAAAAATCCACAGAGGAGCAGAAATTAAAAGGGTGATGGATGGATCATATCCTATAGTAGCAGCTAATGTCGGAAAGAAATTTACGAATGACTCCCCAACAGTTGCCATGGACCTTGCTATCGCCAACCACCACACCGTCCAGTCAGTGAGTGCTTCAACAAGTCCTGATTGCTGTGTTCCTTGCTGCTTGCTGCTGCCAAAATCTTCAACCATTCTTCGCTGGGCTAGGATTTGTTCCTCACGGGTTAGCCATGGGACCAGCGTAGTGGGGAAGTCAGGGATCATGTACACCCCTGCTGCTGCAATGAGGCATGTCAAACCACCTTCGATGAAGAAAAGCCACCTGTAGGAACCCTGATACAGTGAATATACATCAACCCCTCCGTTGTTGCTCACCTCCAGGCCACATAACTGAGTATGCCATCCATTGTAGCAAGTATTCCGGATGCAATGAGGGGACCCAAAACTGCGCCGAAATAGACCCCAAAACAGAAATACGCAATTCGTAAACCAAGCTTGTCGCGCTTGTACCTTGAAAATTGTGGTCTGAACAAACTGGTTCTGAGACAATCAGCTACGCACCATGTAGAGAGTATGAATACAACTCCAGGGTAGTATGTAGCTTCCGTTAAACCGAGCAAAAGGCGAGATACGAGGACTGCATGATAACTACTCATCCAAATGAGGGTTAATATGTAATTAGCATAAAACCAAGTTTCGTGGACCCACACCTCTGTGCAAATCCTAACAGTTTGACTGATTAGTGGTACCTCAGATGCCATGCGGGCTTGACCACAAACCAATACTGATGGAAATGATCCCCCAGAGAAGGATGCAATAAGAAAGGTATACAGACGGTCTTCTAAGTCGGTCGAGGAATATGTTTCTGCTGGCATTTGAGTACTAATGTCACTCGGCCCGAAAGACAGTACACGTACGATGGTATTTGAGTTATGGTATATCCCACAAACAAGATACTGATGAGGGTATTGAATTGGTGGCCGGTCAAATGAAGATCCTCTTCCAGGCCTTTCAGATGGGCAGCACTGTTCAGGATGGCAGTGATGAGCAAAGAGCATGGCTGACTCTGATGACACTCACGCAATATTGCTCCTGTCCACCTGAAATGCTATATCAGTCATCCCGGAAAACCTACACAGAAAATGGAGAGTACTTGACTCATTGTGATGACAAGTATGAGGAAAAGGAGCCTCAAGTCCAGTTTCCAGAGCAGCCTTTCCTCAACTTCTTTTCACTTATCACTGTCAGGATCTTGGTCACAGATGTCCATATGCCTCTCGATGTCCACGTTTATTTCGACATCACCCAACAGCCAGTCTGTTGATGCTCTTGGTGACATCCTAAGCTGTCCACTGTAACAGAAGGTGGGGGGGGGGGCTCTGTGAGGGTGTAACGAACTGAGGTGTACTGTATACGTGGTTTCCCAATCAGAGAGCCATGGGAGAGGTTTTTGAGAGCCCCCACACCTTGTTTATGATCTTTAATGGGTCCAATGGTTGAAACAGCCCGATAATAAGATACGACTCTAGACTGGAACTGGGCAGACTTCAGACCAGACCAAAGATTTCCCTGACGTTGTGGAGCACAGCGAGAGTTGATCAGACTTGATGTAACCACAGAAACAAAGTCGTGGATAAGCCGCTGCCACGATCTGACCACCTGACCAACTTGAACACAGAACACCTGTGTGTATGGGCAAAGATGGATGGTTCTCAGTTGATAGCATGTTTGTTTATCCAGTTCCTGCCATTCTCGTCCGACATCCATGCTTACGTGCATGAGCTTCTGGCGATGTATGTAATATCGTATCTAGACTGCTTGGTATTTGTGCTGGCATGATGGCGACCGCACACTTTCACCTTACCTCCAACAGGTTCCCTACCATCTTTTACCCCACAGACAGATGCCACCATTCCACAGCTCATCAACAGACCACCTGTTAGGCAACATGGAGACCTCCGCTGATGCTGACGAACATACAGCCCCTACCTCCATAGGTGGACCTGCAGTCCCCAGCGGCTCTGAAACGCACCAGCAAGTCGAGGAGAGGTTGCTTCAGAAACTGGATCTGAGGGTTTTCTTCCTTGCATTCATGAATGCATTGAGACATGTGAGCTTTGTCGACTGCCATAGGTTAGAGTTTCTGCAGGACTTACACAAGGACTGAGGTGAACAGGAGTAACGTAGCATAAATGCAGTCCCTACTTTCATTGTTGACTACCTGTTCACTGTTGATGTCGAGTGCAGCATGACTGCAAGGCCTCAAAGAAGATCTTCATATGACAGGTCAGCAATTCAATACTCTAATCAGCATTCTGTATGTTGGCTACATGCCCATGCAAATTCCATTGTAAGCGGACTCCTTTACGTCCACCCACATCAGTGCTTACAATGCACCAGGAACATATTCCTCAACCAACTTAGAAAACTGTCCATTTACCTTTCTTGTAGCATCTTTTTATGGGGGGTCTTGTCAATATGCACTGGTCAGTAGGCCTTTGTGGAATTACGCAAATATCTATTGAATTCACTTCTCTGAAAGGTGCCGCCACGAGGTTAGCTATTGCCACATTGGTCATCTTCCGGCTTCACTCAGATCCATAGTTTTCGTGCTGCCCTCCTATCTCGACTTTTTCTCGGTTTTACCCAGGCAGCCTACTATCCAGGAGCTTTATTCATAATCTCCAGATGGTACATAGTCAGATCCGTATTCAACCTGTGTTTGCTCACATTATATCATTCAAGGTACAAACATCACAAAATGGCTCAAGGCTGGTGTACTTCACTTGTGGTAGTGCAGCAAGCAAAATTGTTGGTCCGCTCATCGCATCGGGAATCCTTGGCACCATGGATGGGATATGTGGCTGTGCCGCATGGAGGTGAAAACTAGTGATTGACTTGGGGATAAACTTACTGATGCATGGTATCAGGTGGCTCTTCTTCATCGAAGGGGTTCTGACCTGTGTTGTTGCTGCAATGGCTCTTAACTTGATTCCCGATTTTCCCACTACTCCTGCTTCATGGCTCACAATGGAAGAGCAGATGCTAGCTCAAGAAAGGATGGTGGAAGATGTGTGTGGCATTGAGAATGACCCACTAAAGAGCACACCGCGGTCCGGACTCGTGGAAGCCACAACTGACTGGACAGTCTGGTGGCTAGCTGGTGCATTGATTGTGTTGGCTGCTATGCTGTCATTTGAACAATTTTTTCCCACCCTTGTTGCTACTATGGGACATGGTCCAGTTGTCTCACTCTTACTCTGTTCTCCCCCGTGGATATTAGGTGCAACAACATCACTCTTCATCCTGAGGTTCGTTCACCATGATGTCTTTCTTTTCTTTGACCTCCTCAGCACTTCCCAGACACTCGGATGCGACTAGAGAACATTTCTGGCATGTGACTGTTCCAGCTTCGATGGCTATCATTGGGTTTACTATCGCCATCCTGTCTATGAATACTGCCATCCGTTACTTGTCTCTGTGAGTCAAGATTTTTGGTTCTGTATTTGTATGATCAATAACAGCACGGTAGATTTTTCATGGCCCAGTCGCCCATCTCCTATATGATTTCTATAATATGGCTAAGCAACTCGATACCCGAGCCCTCATCGAAGCAGGCAGTAGCCATAGCGTTCGTTAATGCAGTCAGGACCCTTGGAGACATTGGATCAGCATACGTTCTTGAACTATTGGCGAGCCTTTTGTATGTATGCTTACAGCATTTTTAGATACTTTTGGATAGCTTCGTGGGGTCCATCATATTCTAAGTCATATCTGATCTGTATATTCATGGCTGTGATAGCCATTATGATGCTGTGGGTGTACCGCTTACACCTCATGCAGCTCAACAAGCAGGCAGAGACGTATGAACACACTCTAGGCCTTCCCACAGGCTTGAGGTATATCATATAATCAGTCATCACAGCATGCGTACACCACAATGTACTACTAGTTCCTCTAGGGTTTGTACCGTAAAGAGCCTGATATCAGATATATCCCACATATGTATGACTCCCTCATGGACCCGGATGTCACAGACGTTCGGATCTCTGAACCTCGAAGAGCGCTGTGAGTCAAAGTGTGGATTTGGGTCAGAACAATAACCCAAACACAACACCAACAAAGGACTACGAAAATGTGCGAGTGGTGGTTTGCCTCCACGGTGTCCAGAGAGGATGTGCTGAGGAGGGGGAG
>Ga0307518_10000849_pt1 | contig 22831 bp, 30 predicted proteins | sample 25_EM_MG_FD_203889 | JGI IMG/M metagenome (GOLD analysis project Ga0307518, IMG submission 203889) | Populus trichocarpa ectomycorrhiza microbial communities from riparian zone in the Pacific Northwest, United States - 25_EM | ecosystem: Host-associated > Plants > Roots > Unclassified | place...
TGTGATTGACGCATACTACATGCACAGTCCATGAGGCACACAACATTTAGTCTACGTACCCATTCTCTAATATCCAGTTTGCATAGAGCTCTTCCGCCCTCGTTCCACTAGTATGTACAGCCTTTGCACTTGACATCAAGCTAACTTGACTCGACGACGACACCACAGACCGGGTGCCCCGAAACCTCACGATGCCGATGCGCAACTACCACACCTTCCCGGAAACATCTTGGCAAGCAGCCCTTATCCAGAAGGTAACAGGTCGCCCAACAACTCGCGCAGACAAACCTTGGGGGCGCATGGCAACACCAATCACCAAGCGCCTATATCTCTCAGATGTCTACACTGCTCGCATACCCGGAAATCTCAGGCGCCTCGGTATCACGCACGTCGTATCTGCGATGGAAGCAGATGTGAGCGAGTCGTTTGACAGAGGAGTCCTTGTCATGCACGTCCCCATCAAGGATAGCCCCTCCACCGACCTCTCGATGTGGTTTGATCGTGTTGTCGACTTTATCGGAAGGGCTCTGGATAGTAACAGGAACCACAAAGTTCTGGTACGTTGTACTTGCGCGATGAAGTCGGGGTATATCGACATTTCGGACAGGTACATTGTGCGCAAGGCATATCACGGTCTGCCATCTTCGTATGTGCGTATCTGGTGGCTACAGCCCACATGCGCGCTCTCGAGGCTATTGGGTATGTGCAAGCAAAGCGTGCTATCGTTGCTCCAAACCTCGGGTTTCGTCACCAGCTTGTGCTATGGGCACACAATTTGGAACAGGAGAAAAGATGGAGGGCGAGAAAAGCTGTCTTTAACGCACTTTGGGCACGGCGAGTGGGTTATTGACGAGAAGTCTCCCAGGGCCAGACGCTAAGAGAAACTAAGTCGTTCCTAATGATCATACGTAGCATTTCTGTATCGAAGCACATAGTACCTCCGTATACCAATTCCTTATGTAATGAGTCATCTTCTTTTTCGACCGTAGCACTGGCGAGTTGCACAAAGGACGATCACTATTCTAACATCAACTGTATCACTCAGAAGAAACACTACGATCCTTTATAACAGCTATCTACAGAGCGATGCATACCCGGCACCATTCAACCGTGTCGCCCCGCAAATCTTCTCGCCATGCTTCTTCTAGTTCCGCCCCGCTCTTGACCCTCGACCAGTCCGTTGCTGTTCACACTGGCGCGCACTCGTTGGCACATGAATTAGCAGTAGCTTTGATGCCGGAGCCCAGTGGCGCCTCGAGACTACTCGCAGAGGAGTTCGGGATAGAGTATGACGAGGGCGCGGAGGGTATTGATGATGACCTTGTGATCGGAAACGGACACGAAGACGTCGACATGCTCGACGCCGAAAACAGTGGTGCGCCAGGTGGGGGCGCGAGCCTGGCAGACGAATTTGGTGGCGGAGAGTTCGGTGAGAATCTTGCCGAGGAAATGGGTGATGTCGGCGAGGAGAGCGGGGACGCGATCAATGGCGTCGAGGATGGTGCGTATGACGACGAGAGGGAGAGAGGGAGTGACGACGATGAGGATGACGACGCGACTCGCCGTGCAACCCTCGCTCAGGACGCCATGGAGATCCTGGCCCAGAACCTTGCGTCGACAGATAAGTTCCTTGCGCACCTCAAAGCAACTGATATGCCCCCGCCCTCGCCATCGCATACGAATACGTCGTTTCCAGGGCACACAGGCGTGGTCGGCAACTCGACCCAAGTGACGAGTTCGAGCACCTTCACGATAGAAGGACTCGCGTCGGATACAATCAGGAGGATAAACGAGGCAGTACGAGAGCGCGAAGGACAGCTCCGTGATTTGATCGCATATGATCGGGATTTCAAGCGTATTTCTGGGGAAGTAGGTGGTGCGGACGTCCTCGGGGATCTCGAGCCGTTAGAAGACCCCGTCACTGAGGAGGAGCCTCTACCCCACCGTACCCCCCGTGCACCGACCAAACTGGACTCCGTCATGGAAGAGGACGAGGTCGATTCGCTTTACAATACTTCGTTGCCGTCATCGCCGCAAAAGCCCTCCTTTGCATCTTCACATTCTGCAGCACCTCTCCCCTCAGCAGTCAAGAACGCAGCCGCAACGACCAAGCAGTCGGCCTCCTCTGCCATCCCATCAATGACAGTTGTCATACCCTCGCTTTCCAGTCTCAGAGTGCATACTTCATCCCTCCTTTCTTCTCTCACTACCATCTCGGAACAGTCTCAAGTGAATGGCGCAGCAACTGCAGATGCTGGGCGCAAGATCCGGTCTCTCAAGAACCGATTAGGGGGATGGAAATCGGAGTGGGAGGGTGCGGAAAGAAGCCGCACGAAGATAGAGAGATGGGAAGCAGAATGCAAGGCGTTCACGGGGGGAAGAATAGATGGGCGAGCAGTCGTAGCGGAACACATGAGAGCATTCGAGAAAGCAATTGCAGAGGCTGGGATGAAGACACAGGCCATTATGGCCCGGTGATCCAGCCATAGATCTGAGACAGTGCCGTACTGTACTGATACACACATACTACATACCACCCTACTGTAAGTGTAGCGCGGGGTCACCACATATACCATCTCTGGATTGGTACCCGACTTTGACCAGCGACAATGACGTCTGAATCGAAATGCATGACCGACACACTTAACACGCCTCTGGGTTCGCTCACACAGCTCTCGACATCGCTCTTCCAGTCCCTCTCCTCTCAGCCTCATACACATGGAGGAAAATCCAGCGAACCGCTTCCTCCTGCTTCCGCCTTCCTCTCAGCAGAGGCGGCCCTTGCTGGTGCTCTCGTCCAGACCGCTGCGCACCAGCGCCGGCAGAACTATATCAATAAACTCGTGTCCGATATCGGCCAGCTAGACAGCAGGTGGCGGGAGATTATTGCAGGGATCGAAAAGGGCCGGAAAGAGTTGGAGATCCTAGTGAGAGAGGGCGAAGAGAGGCTGGAGGGAATTCGGAAAGCAAAAGAAGGTGAGCCTTTACCTCTGCGTACGAGCTCGTATATGGAGAAATGTCCAACAGCTGCCATACCCTACCCTGAGCTGCTTGCCTATGCACAGTCCATCAGCGCATTCACTTCTGCCCCACCTAATATGCCTGATCCCAACGCGCCCTTGTCAACAATGCACGGTGCACCCGTCCCGCTCTTCTTCCCGCCTTTCCCAAACGAGGAGAAGATGCGGAGAGGGAGACTCAACGTGGAGAAACCACTGGGTGGACTTGGGGAGAGCCACAGCGTGAAGCGTGAGTCGTATTCGTCTCTTTTCCCTCTGTATTCCACTACCGCGTACTCGTATTTTCCAGCCCCGTCACCGTCACCAAAACCGGTAGCGGCCGCACGCGATCGCCCAGGTGTCAATCCATACCGACACGAAATCCGTACGCAGCAGTTGCCTACCACATTTGATTTGGATTTAGACCTCAATCCTGATCTATGATACTGCGGACGAGTTTCGAGACCGACGGCACAATGATGCATACACCTCTGGCCACGGTATATGCAACATGGTGCACTTTCCTAATTGAAAAGTTTCAATCATTTGAACAAGGCAGTCTTGCAGTAATGGCTGACTATATCACTAATACACAGCACATGTCCTATTGGTTTCCTGTTGCAATCCCTTGCTTCTGCTGATGGGTTGTAGGGTGGGTTACCTTGTTTACCAATCGTAACGAGACGAGTCTTCTGGTACGAAGAGCACAACCCCTTCCAAATGAATATTTTTCCATTCCAAAAACAGTATCCATGCAGCGCTTCATGCAGTGCGGTACTACCTTTGATAATAAGGAAAAACCTGACCGATAATCTTGGTTGACGAGACCTTTTGGAATACATTTGCCGGATATTCCACTCACGTTTTGAGATGAACCAAGTGAAAGTAGCTTGAATGCGAAATCAACCCTCCAGAATTATATGACATCGGCTACTCAGGGGCTAGTGTATCTTACATAATCCACGCCATTCCTCCTTCGTCGCGCAGTTTGAATTGACTTTTGTATTCCTCAGTTGGCCATGGCAGGATACTTCTCAAACCACTCACAACCATTGCCCCGTTTTGCTCCCCAGCAAGCTGCTGGTCATGCACAATCACAATCTGCGACTGCACCCTCGGATGTCTCTCGCCCTCGTCCCCCCGTAGTAAGCCGTCATTTCTCAACCTCCTTGGCAAACCGTGATCCGGAGCCTGCACAAGCCAAAAGCGCGGGCTTGAACCCATCACCTGCAGCTGTGCACCCCCTCAGAAACACGTACGCCCTTGTCACGTCTATCGTTTACTTCCTTTATGTGCTGATTTCTCGGTCGCGTGCTGTGTATCTCAGTTGGGTATTTTGGTTCCGCCAACAACGGGCACCAGGGAACAAGATCACCAATTACGAAGAGGGAATCAAAAAAATCGCCTCCTTCTCCTCCGTGCGTATCCCCATTTCCCCGATTGACATGTTGTCGAACCCCTCTTCTGTCCTCTTCCAGATCGAGTCGTTTTGGTCGCTCCACACACATCTTTCCCCTCCCTCGTCGCTCATTCCCACCACCGACTATCTCTTGTTCCATGCTGGCATCCGGCGACCCGTATGGGAAGACCCCCTGAACCGGACGGGTGGCAAGTGGATCATACGTCTTCGAAAGGGCGTCGCGGATCGTATATGGGAGGACCTGATATGCGGCGTCGTCGGCGATCTCTTTGACGAGTGCGGTCGGGGTAAATCCAGAGCAGACCTTGATGGGAATTCCACCGGGGAAGGAGAAGTCGAGGGCGGGGATTGGCCCGAAATCTGTGGCTGTACTATTAGCGTGAGACAGAGCGAGGATATTATCTCGGTGTGGAATCGCTTTGAGGACGATATAAAAGTCCGCGAACAGATAAGGTGCGTGTTCTGCATTGCTCCATGCATCTGAGGGAGTTGAATGGATATTTGTGCAGGGACACCATTCGCACAGTTCTCAACTTGCCGCCAAGCACAATTATGGAGTACAAATCGAATAACGGTGAGCGAGCAGAGGAACCAGAGGTACATTGCTAAATCATCTTGCAGACTCGATTCAGGATAAATCTTCGTTCCGCAATTCCGCTATTGAGCGCACGCCCTTCATCCCATCTTAACGGGACCGTGACTTGGTGCAGTCTTATTCGAAGGCAATCACTTCTTGTTGTGGGTAGAAAGGTGGTGATCCAGATGTCGCTCTGACATTCCCGGAACCAACTACATTACAAAAGTGAAGAGTGGGGACGCAAACGAGTCAAGGAAAGCGTTCGCTGGGGCAGGATATGCAGGGGACGCCGTTACATAGCAATACATGGCAGAGGTCGTATTCAAGTGTCCTGTATACCCAGTTCTTGTAGAGATTACTGGTGGTTTCGCAACACATACAACGTCTTGCCGTAGTACACGCCCGCAGCAGCGCTCGTTGCAGCTAATATAGCGGGAACTGGGCCTTTGGTCACTCGCGGGAGCGAGGAAAGGAGCAGGAGAGCGGAAGCACCTAGACGACAGTTGTTGGCAGGTGAAGCGATGTTAAATGGAAGAGGAACATGCCCAGCGCCCCTTCGATGCCATTCGAGTGGCCTTTCTTGATGGCCTCTGCACTCCAGAGGTACAGAAGACCCACACTGCACGCCATGAGCCCTGATTTCCGCACAGTAGGACTGCCATGAAAGGAGAGCACATACCCAACACCAGCCACTAGGGAAGGAACGGAGCGTGTCCGGACGAAACCAGTCACGCCTCCGACGATGCACAGACCGCCCATCGTGTACGCAGGAATACCGGACTAGTGCTTGTAAGGACCGTAACTGGCAGCACCGAACAGCTTACCATGTTGACAATATATCTCAGGTGGGAGTGTGGAGAACGAGTGTCCTTGTATGACATAATACATTTGTCGCTCGCAGCATAAAAATGCATTCCGTGCATGGTAAGAGCGTGTACGTGGAACATAGAATAAACACATGTGCGATGCATGAAACACAGGGTGTGCGAGGAAACGCTCTGTCTCATCCCCCATCTTCTCCTTCACAACCAAGTCATCACTACGCTGTAGTAGCGAAGTCGGGAATAGGTCCCATACAGCGGGACGTTTACTTTTCGGGATTGGGGTTCCTGAAGAAAAGGATTAGTTGGGATGTAAAAGACGGGGAGATGGTTGGTATCAGATAGGAGCGAAAGACGTGATGATTGGTTGTCAACATGCGACGTTCAGTGTGAACTATGCAATTTACTTGGATTGCATCGTGTGGTGGGTCGAAACGATCAAAGGCTCTCGATACTCACATTCTCCGTTTGCCCCCTGGTAGTGTCGTGACGTTCACGAATCTAGAATGCATGTTAGCGATATGGGTGATCAAGCGCACCGAAAACTCACCTGCGATTGTACAGGATACGCTTCTTTGCACGGCCCTTTGGCGTTTTCTTCTTCTCCTGCTTCTCAACCTTTGGTGTTTGTGACTTGACCTTGCCGGCTCGGGCGAGCGATCCGTGAACTGCAGGGTGTGAACGTCACCGACCCGGTCGACTGCAACGCGAGCAGGCCAGCGCACCTTTGCCCATGTTGTTTGACGTCGACGAACTCGGAGCCTGGCAGTGGCGCACCTAATGTTGTGTACTGTACAGTTTTTACGGGTCGTGGGAAGCGATTACTAAGCGTCTGCGCCACACGATAGGATAACATTTCTCAAAACAGGACCTTGACATTCTGATAAAATGCCACCATCGGGTTCTCCCCATTCCTCAGCCGTGTCTTCCCAAGAGCACCGTATGTCTCCAAAAACTCTGCGTGACCATAGACACTGCTCCTCCTCTCTCCGACCGACAGTCCACTTGCAGATGCGATCCCGTCAATTGGCGAACGCCGATTCGAAGGTGAGAAAAAATGAGCGCCGAGAGACAGCGATGAACTGCTCGATGTGAGCGGGGACATGCGAGCGTGGATCAGATCATCCTCCAGGTCCATTTCCATCGCCGGGGGCTGTTCGAGAATGAATTCGTACATGTCCCGCAGGGGCTCAAATGCAGTCGGAAAAAGAATGTCAAAGTAGCCCTGTTGCACAAAGACCGTCTTACACGGAACAATGGTACCTCGCACGCTTGTCTGGACGACAGGTGCATTGGCCCCCGGAATAGCATCAGGCAGCGAAGAGAAGTCGGTCAGGAGCAGCCGGTGCAAGGGAAAGTGAGCTCGCAGGACGCGCAGGAACGAAAGTAAGCGCGTGGGGATATACTCTGGTGGAGAAAGGTTTGGCGCAAATGGCAGGGAAGCGTATATCCTACGCAGCGGAGAGGTCCGCAAATACCAAGGAAGCGCAGGGTGGTGATTAAGGCGTCGACGAAGAGACAACAAGGATGCTATGAGCGGGTCGGCGATTCGCGTGTAGTATGGGATAAATTCGCCGGCGTCGTCGATAGCAACTTCGCCCTGGAATGGCTCCAAGGTACGGACGTCGTACCGCACAACATCGTGCGCGAAATTATCAACTACTTCTGTCGCAAGAACATAACATGGTGCAGGCTCTGTTTTTGTCCACGCGAATATGCTGCGGTGGTGAACATTAACAGTCCGTTTTGTGTGTCCCGCGCGACGCAGGCGTTCACGTTGAGTACAGGCCAAGGGTGCACTGATCTCAATGATGGTATATAGAGTGCGGTCGTACACTTCCGGAAAATGCGTGCGCAGATAGTCCAGGATGTTTAGCGCGAGCGTCCCATTGCCTGCACCGAGTTCGTAGATTTTGAAGTCTTCATACGGAAAGTACTTGAGCAGGTATTCCGAGACAAGACATTGAGCAATAGCTTGGCCATACCATGGCTAATGTCAATGTAAGATGCGAACTCGTGTCGTGGGTGAACGTACGCACCTTGAATAATTCAGTGGGCGTGTGCCAGATCTGCCTCCCCGGGCCCTCCGTCTCCGTCTCGCTACCACATTCCACATAACGATTTGCCACAGCCGACTCGAACTGCGCACTGTCTTTGAAATTATTGAAGTCGAATCCCTCGTTCTCTTCCCCTGGCGCAGTGAGAATGGTTGCCTGTTTGGAAAAGTAGCCGTAGTTGGGATTATACAATGCATCCTCGATGAAGTCGCGCACGAGCATGCGCACACCCTTTGGGGGCTTATTTTCTGGTATCTTCGCGAGTTCGTTCGCCGTTACGCGCGGGTAGGCGAGGTGCTCCTCAGAGACATCAGCTGAGAACGAGATCTCTGGATTGTAGTTGAACTTGTCCTTTGCGTGTTTCGTCCTCGGTGCATCTGACCACGGTGCCGACGATGAGAAGTATGCCTTGAGGTTGTGACGTCGCCAGCAATTGCGACTTGCCGGGCCCAGCAATGGGCGAAGCATGTAACTGAGACTGAGAAATTGACAGTCAAATGCAGCAATGACGCGATGCTGTCGATCACCCGAGTCCGTTCATCTAATCTCTTACCATCCAGCACTCCACTGAAAGCGTACCGTGCACTGTGATGGAGACAATAGAGCGTCATATTCGTTCTTGGATCGCTACAGAGAAAGATGCAGAACTCGACAACGTCGTCTCAGGTGCGTTCTTCTCATGACAGTGGAACAGAATCTCATCCCTTCTATCAGTCCTTTCTTCTGGACAAGGCACCCTCATTGGCGTCGTCAAAGCACTTGGGGAGTATTTGACCGCGGACGATGATTCCCTGCGCACGAAAGGTGCGTCGCCTTAATCCTCTCAGCAGTTCTGCTGACCCGGTTGCAGGCGTCCAGTTTTTGTCACTAATCATCGAACGCTGTCCGAAGGACAAACTCAACCGACAGGCAGGTACATCATTTATGATAACTCCTGCGTTCGCAGCCTCAAATAGCCACACACCAGTACATGTTCTGGCAACATTCTACTGTTCCAAGTTGGAGGATACAGAAACGATCACACCAGCACTAAAGGGTCTTTCTCACTTGGTCAAATCCCCTTCTCTGGCATCCTCTGACGTCCCTGATGTCATCAATGCGTACGTCGTTTGCTCGATTTCTTCTCGAGTATATCACGGACTCTTCCAGCCTGTTTACCCACGTCAAGATGCGAGCGCTCGTCCAGTCCACTCGTTTCTTCGTTTTCAACATAATAGAAACTTTGATAAAATCCTATCTGATCGATTTAAAAGCCATGGGAGATCGGTTTGTGGCCGGGTATGCCTCGTTAGCATCGGGGGAAAAGGATCCAAGGAATCTTATGGTTGCCTTCGCCATTGCACGCGTGGTGCTCATAGAACTTGACATTTCGAAGCATGTAGACGTAGGTGGCAGAATTTCTCGGGCTTCTATTACGGCTGAGCCTTCTTTGTTCGATGCAGGACTACTTCGATATTACCTTTTGTTATTTTCCGATCACTTTTCGTCCTCCACCAAACGATCCTTATGGAATCAGTGCCGATAATCTCAAGGATTCCCTGCAGTGCGTGCCTGCGTGGTATTATTGTGCTCTGTATTGCTTACACACACCTGTAGACTGTGCTTGAGCGCGACACCTGCCTTCGGCCTTCTTGGAATTCCCCTCTTCCTGGAGAAGCTTACTGCTGGTTCACCAATAACTAAGGTCAGATCACTTGGAATGATAGCATAAAATTCTCTTATTCTTTATTGACTTAGCGAGATTCCCTCCGTGCGATGTCTGCGTGCCTACCTGCTTACGGGCCATCAGCTGCTCGTGAATTTGGGGCTAAGATATGGAGCGCTTTGAAGCTCGAGGCTCGTAGTGCTCAGTTTAGGTTTCTGAAATCAATTGACTTGTGCATCTTTTTAGATCTTCCAGCCGGTGGACCCGCTGACAGAACAGACTGCGTTGGATACCCTTCAAGCCTTCGTGCGCGTGTTACAATCTAGTCCAATGGCGACGGAGGAGGCGCAGCCTGATGGCATGGACGAGCTGGTTCGAACTGTCTGCAATGATTGCCACGAGGCGATCAGTGAGCCCGAGAAGGCACAGGCGAAGGCGGGAATGAAGATATTGTGCTCATTCATCAACATCTCGTGTATGTGAACCTAGATTTGACATCATTCATCGATAAAACTGACGGAAATTAATGTTTCATACAGCAAACCTCTCGTCATATGCGGTTACCCAGGCTATTGAGAAACTGGTGAAGATATTCCATGACCCCGGAGAGGCGTTGAACCGCGCGTCTGTGATTAGCCTTCTCACCGACCTTCTCGATTCTCTGGCACCGAATGCTTCAGATACTCCTTTCGATAAATCTGTAACAACGGAAAGTGGTCTTGCACACCTCCTACTTGCACCCACGAAGGATTCTATCCTCGGACTACTCACTGTTGGTCTAAAGGCTCCAAGCACCCGACTACCAGCTATTCATGGGCTTTCTGCATTAATACATATTCCTTCCGTTCTCACGAATGATGAAATAGGATACGTAGTCCTCGAGGTCGGCGAATTTGTTTGCAAGGAACCAGATGAAGTAGAAGATGTTACGTAGGTTCCTCGCATCTTCTTATGGAGAGCCAGGCTGACCAATTCAAGGACTGACGTTCTGTCGCTGCTATCGTCCACAGCCATCTTGTCGCCACAGCACATCGCAACACAGATCCTACCCCCACTATTTCTTACTCTTCCTGATCAAGCTCCACCTCGGGAAGAGCATCATCAGCGCACAGTCTACTGGCGTGCTCTGACTATCTTGAGCACTCTATGTGCACACCCAGATCTTTTCGAGACATTTGTGATTCGCCTCACGACGAAGCTAAATCTACTTTGTTCACCTCTTCCAATGTCACCACCACAAAAAATATCGGATGTCGATGAAATGGAACCCACTGCAGCGTACGCCCATGCCATACTGACCGCTCTTGCGGATACACTCTCTACGAAGGTTTCAAAGCCACGCCCTGACTCTGATGTTTCCAAGTACATCAACACGCTTCTTCCACACTTGTTCAGACTGTGCCTTGAAGCTGCCGTAGAAACAGACCAGCGAGTGCTCGCAGACATACGTCTCCTGCGTGTAGTTGCCCGGATTGTAAGGCTAGTCCTCGAAGCATCCACCACTGAGTGCGTCGTTTACCCCACTATTCTGTTTCCCCCCCACATTCACAAATGGTATTCCAGGTTGCAGAGCAAATTCCTGGGCGCTTTGGCTGACGCCTATCTCAACGGCCATGTTAAATCAGTCACTGGGGGCGAGTTTGCCTCACTAGAAACATTTCAACCTATGGATGTTTGTTATTTTTATGCTACTTCTTGGAAATGGTCCGTTTATATTTTTGGTTAATAGGCAGGGGCAAGTACTCGGGAGCGAAATACAATACTCCTGTACGCCGCAGCGCATGTTCCTACAAGAAAAGAAGTGTGTCGAGTTCCATTATTATTTCTTGGCCCAGGTTGATAGTCTTACCTTCCAGGTTTCGATAGGTGTTCCTAAGCTGTCGACACACCTCAAAGATCTTGTAAGCTGGTGCAGTGCCGATGGGTCCACAACGGCGCAGAGGGAGGCTGTATCGCAACTTCTATCTTCTGTGGTGAACAAACATGCTGACGGTTAGCCTTCGTTGTATTTGATCGATCATCGTGAGCTTGATACATGTTTAAGATGTCACTGATTTCCTTGCATATCAAAACGAGGATTATTGGTCGGACATCCTTAACAACCACAGTGCCCCTGCCAGCGATCGACGCCATGTGTTAGATATCTGGGTTTCGGTGCGCGATCTCGGTGTCATCGGTCGCTACTATCTTACGTTCAGCCAATTATTAGATTACAAGGGCTCTGCTCGTTCGTTCACATCCGTCGGCGACACCTCTTGTAGATAAGCTTTTTATTCTCCTCGATGACGACAGTATCGACTGGGATGCAGCACATGCGCTTGGGAAACTAGCTACTGGAGACGATGTGCTCACAAAACGTAATGGTGCTGTACTGAAGGTTCGTGTGTCACCACAGCGACAACTCCAAACTGAAATATGATTCACCAGATTTTATACGCACAAAAGTACTTCAACTCCGTGCTGCCAAGAATCTTGGAGGCGGCTGGAAACGTTACTGGTGAGCTGGCACATCATGACGACCACCCATGACCAATGCAGGGCACTGCTCGCAGGTTCTAGACGGGAGATAGCATACCTTGTGGCATTGGCTTCTGTGATTAATGTGGTTCCCAAGGCTTTGTATCTTTCGCAGATGCCAAGCGTAAGTGACGACGCCAAGAAAGCTTCCGCCGTCTAAGCATACGTTCTACAGTTGATACCACTCTTAATCCGGGGACTCGATCTTGAGGATTCGGAAATTCGTTTGGATATTATCAACACACTCAGCAATACCATTGATGTTGCAACAGACGGGAAGACCCCCTTGTCAACTTATGCATCTACTCTCGTATTCATGATGCTCAAGAACAGCGCAGTATCTGAAATGCCCGACCCTGTGAGTATCTATATCTACCAATATGTCACATTGCATACCGACTGAACATTTAAATTCTTGGCAGCGAGTTCGCGTTGCTGCATTAAAATACCTTGCCCTCCTGCCGGATGTTATACGTTATGACGTGCTCCACCCTCACAAGGTGCATGTACTAAAGGAACTTGGCAAGGTGTTGGACGATCCAAAGCGGGTTGTGCGGAGGGAGGCAGTGGCCACAAGGTCCGTCCATCATTTCTCAGGGGCTTGTCTCCGTTACTCATGCCGCGACTTGCAGAACGAAATGGTGCGTGCATGATTGTGTTTTATTGGCTTCGCCTGCTGACGATTCATATTAGGTATAAATATAGTGGATAGAGAGCTAGGATGAGAAACTGGACCTGTCTCGCCTCAGTAGCCATATAAGTCGCGCCATATGACAGGGGAGCATGGTGACTGACATTTGCGTTACAATCACAGTGCAATGACTTCGTGTACGTGTGACCACTATAGGATACTGTAAATTCGAACCAGAGAACAATTCTTAGGAGGTGAACTGGAGCGTATATCATACCCTCAGCGATACAGCGATATTCCCACCTGCTTGATAAAAATGAAATGAAATTTACGGCCGACTACGCTACGACAAAGCTGGCGCGAGAAATCACGTGACCTTTGACAATATTTCGACCTCCGATTGAAAACTCACCGAGCGGTGGCATTCACGAAGGCACTTGGTCTCTTGGGCCAACTAGCAATCCTCTGGAAACCATGTGGGTGAGTGCCACAAGGTGTTTGATTGTCGTCGTTCTCATTCTCCTGTTGCACCGTCTAGACTGAGCATCGCAATCCTGAAGGGCGCACATATTGGTTTAATACGGTATCACGAGAGAGCGTCTGGGAAAAGCCAGATGGTGAGAACTGATCGACATTTTTTGAGTCGTTAATACTGACGTTCTCCGCAGACCTGAAAACTCCATTTGAGGTATGCAGATCATTCCCCACCTGATACTGTGTTTCTCATGTCGTGTGCACTTAGCGTGCGTTATCCGAGACAAAATGGAAGGAATACTTCTCCGGTGGGCGAAAATACTACTACAACGTATGTATCCAGGATAGAAGGTCCATGCTGTGAGCTAATCCCTTGTTCAGACTGACAGCAAGGAGTCCAAGTGGGATATGCCAGATGAGCTTCTCCTTCTCCTTGAAAAGGTTGAACGGGAATCCAAGGGAAATCAGCTTGTCCTAGCCAGCGCTGTGTGAGTCGCGGCATTTCATTGTCACATTTCATCGCCCCATATTGACGGTGCTTTCAGACCCCCTGCAGCACAAAGCTCCGCCGAAGCAAGCGGTACACCTCCACCGACCAATGGCATGGAAACCGCTTTGATTACTCATGGTGCAAGTCTTCCGTTTTCTTCGTCCAGTATTCTCCCCGCTCGTCCAAACCTGCCAGACGACCCTCTTATTCCACATAATGGCTTCCCCACGATTGAAGAAGCTGAGAAGGCATTCATGCACTTGTTGAGGAAAGCAGGTGTTGACGCAGATTGGAGTTGGGATCAGACTATGAGAGCTGTCATCACCGATCCACTGTATAAAGCACTGAATACACTTGCTGAGAAGAAGGCAGCTTGGCAAAAGGTACGCTCGTTTATCCACTTATGGACTGGATAACTGAATACGTACTCGTGATCTTTAGTACACAGAAGGATTGCGACAAAAAGAAGAGGAAGAGAGAGAAGCAAGGTTATCTAAGTTGCGCCCTGCAATCAGGAATATGCTCAGGGGCAATCCTAATGTGTTCCACTACTCTACGTTTGCAACAGCAGATAGACTCTTTGCCCAGCACCCTATCTGGCAGCAGGCAAAGATTGAAGCAGAACGAAAGCTAATATTTGATGAATACGTCACAGAGTTGAAGCAACGGGAAGTGGTGCGTTTTCGCTCTTATCGCATTCGTCCCTTTGTTCTCTAATCTTCGCTGTGGATGTTAGCAAGAAACAAGGTCAGCAAGAGCCCGCAGCGTCTCCAAAGTTGTAGCCCTTTTCAAAGAACTTGGAGTCGATGTACTGACACGCTGGCGCAAAGCACATGAGATGATCATTGGATCTGAGGAATGGAAAGAGGACCCTGAGTTGCATAAGTTACCTACACTTGATATCCTTCTCGCGTTCGAGGACTATAGCCGAGTTAAGGAGCGCGAGTTCGAAGAGCAGATGCGCCGTACACAGGTAGAAAAGACGCGTACGGAGCGCAAAGCTCGGGAAGCCTTTAGGGTATGTTTATGAGCGCATTAGAAATGGTACATACTAATGCTGCTTGATTCCCTGTGCAGGGACTCCTCCAGGAGCTCATCGCTTCGGGTAAAATCAAGGCGCGCACGAAATGGAGGCAGATCTACCCCTCCTTTGCAACAGATGAGCATTACCTTAACCTCCTCGGCAAACCTGGATCCAACCCACTTGAGCTATTTTGGGATGTAGTCGACCAACTTGACCAACAGTTCGATGCGAAGATCACCAGTGCTGAAGAATCTATTCGTAAAATAGAGGCGCCGAACGAGTCACCCGAGGAAGCAGCGAAGTCGGGACTTGTAATTGTCGCACCGCATTCGACAGTGGAAGAATTCATAACAAGGGTAAGAAGAGATCCGGAATCGGGGGGAAAACTCAGCGAAAATGAACTCCACGAGATTTTCCGTTCTGTAAGTGGAGGTTCAGCACTACAACAAATTACCTAACCTCCATTTAACTGCAAGCTCCATGAGCAAGCGATCAAGAAGCAACATGAGGAGAGGAAGCGTCATGAACGTCGGCAGAGGCACCTGCAGGACGACCTCCGCTATGCTCTTAAGAAACTCCCCGAACCCATTGACATCAACACGCCTTACGAATCGGTACGCCGTTGGTTCCAAATGACCGTTTAGTTTATTAAAGATCCTCAATGCATAAGGCTGTTCCCCTCATCGAGCATCTCCCAGAGTACAAAGCCATTGAGGATGAGGAGGGTCGACGGGCAGCGTTTGCCAAGTTCGTCAAGCGACAAAAGGAGCGTGTGCGCGAGGCTGCATCCGAGGATGGTGCATCGACCACAAGCAGGAGACGCAAGGAGCCTATCCGCGATGGAGAAAGAGAGCGGGATAGAGATCGCGACCGAGACCGTGAGAGGGAACGAGACAGGGACCGCGACCGAGAGTTGTTCCGAGACAAGGTTCGCGACTATGACCGAGACAAGGAACGTGAACGCGAACGTGACCGTGAACGTGATCGAGACCGTGATACTCGGGGTTCACGACACTACCGAGAAGACTATGATGGCCACTCGCGCGACTATGGTCACGAGAGGTCGAAAGACTACGGTTATTCCGAGCGGGACAGGGACAGGGACCATCGATCGTCCAAGCATTCTCGTGAAGAACGAGATGCGAGGGAGGATCGGAAACGCCCAAAAAGCTCACGGGAGCACGGATATAGCCGTGGACACGACGAGGCACCTCCATATGGGAACGAGGACGAAGAACACGACAGGAGTAGGGAGAAGCGCGAGCGAAGTCGAGACGACAGACAGGACACGTCGAGACATGGGGACAGAGCCGAGAAGGTAAAACCACGTGGATTTTATGTGGACCCGAATCTGATTTATTGTTAGCGCGCCAGGTATGATCCGGAAGTTGAGAAGGTAAGGGAGACCAAGGAGGAGAGGGGGCGTAGGGCAGAAACACCGGAAGAGGGGGAGATATAACGGATCGTTGATGCCGTTTCTTGTTCTTCGACGCCCACCATTCTAAGCCCAGGCATCATATGTTCTATTTGCACTTCGCTCTCGTCCCCTTGCAATCACCTTAATCCGAAGATTCATATGTGGGTCCATCACCAAACTGTTCTTTACATAATTCCCAATAAACCCACGAGATCTTATTGTACAAGGAATCCGTGAACTGTACTCCAGGGGCTATTTTATAATCAAACAAGGCAGAGTCTCATAACCAGTTATGATCGAGACCGAGGTATTTGGAAGAGGATTGGCGAATGTGTACAACCTCTGCCAAGGCAAATTTTCAATGACTCTTGCGGTAGATTCCGGTTGGCACATGTTGGCCTCGTACTACAATGAGATTTTATTTAGCCTGTGAAACGAATTGGCAATTCGGATGAACTCTGGATCTGAAGAGCGAAAGTCTCTGCCCCATCAAACCTCAATTTCGGGACGCAGCCATTTTCAGGAAGTTTACATCGACAAGCGCTCGATGACGTTTCAACCCCTCATATTGCCTAATAGGGGTCAGCGCAAGGTATATTTACCCCTAACCCCTAGAGATCACCGCTAACTCACCCACTATGTCCCACTTCCGACTCTCCCCCTGAGGTCGCCTTGATCTACGTTTGCCTCGTCTCTTATGTGACGTTCAAAATGATTTCTCTCCTGTTCACCGATCTGCGTACGGCCATCCCTGGCCTGTTCCAGCGTCGCGACGAAGTTAGACTTACTCCAGATGATTGGCGCACTTTGATAAAGCCACATCTTGCAAAAGTCTCTCAGTGTTACGTCTCAAGTGTTTAAAGCCTTCAATGGGACTTCCTGGCTTTCAAGATCGTTTCATCTGCTGGTGACCGCACTGCAACTGTATACGCTGGCAGAGGTGTCATCGTGGATGACGTCGACCACTAGCTCATCAACTGTATATGGGTCCCTTGGCTTTCTTTTGATGCCACTCTGGCTGTGCTTGCCGTCCAGTGGGTGGGTATCAAGCATTCGATACAGAAGTCTTATTCATACCCAGCGAAGTTTAACAGACCATGCCAGCTGGTTCGTATTCTGATCCAGGGAAATGTCATATTCTTTCTCGGGTGAACATTTTCGTGTCACTGTTTTGAATAGGACAACAATGTGCAGCCCTCTCGTCGGATTCACTCTTTCTGTGATGCACAACGCGAGCCCCTCAATCTCGGGGCTCGCCAACACTCTCCTCTTGGGTGCACCGATCGCAATTTCTGCCATTGGTTGCCGCCTCATCCTTTCAATCCGGGAGGCGGTTTCTCCGCACTACCTATCTTCATTCTCCAGTCGCATAATGAGTACACTTGTAGTTCAAGATGGGTCGTAGAAGGGGGAACATAGTCGCATTGTTTGACGTATGTCTACTAATATTGAATTGGGCTGTAATGCATACCTCTTATATAAGTAGTTTTTTTATACCTCTGTTTATGTAAAGCGCACCAGTGGGCCGGGCCCTATGTTGTGCTACACTGACAAGAAGGTACAGTGACCTGAGAGGTAACTACGTACAGAGAGTCTGGGATACGCGCCCAACCTCTCATGAGTTAGTAGTAGGTCAGTCAAGCAGGGGAATGAGAACGAGGCACAAATAAAGCATGATTGACAGAACCCACTGATCAGCGTATGTAGCCTCCCAGATTTGAATATTGGAATGATCCGGGGCGTCGGAGAACGATCATTTTCCGAAGATCCGAAGATTGACGATGGGACTCATACAATCCATCAAGGATACTTTCCCAGTTCTCGATGTCGAAGATATAAACGATTCGTTCGGTATTTTCTTCCGGCGTCTCTGCCCTACGCCCCCTCTCCTCCATCTCTCTTCATTTCTCAACCTCCGGATTATACCTGGCACGCCAACAAAATCAGCTTCGTCCTAGCTGCCCAGATGGCTACCATCCTCATCGTACCACTGGTTAACCAGGCTGTTGTTTCCGCTGGCTGACAAGGTCATTGCCGCCGCCGCCGTGCTGCATCGCCAGTTAGTCATCATTCCGCTGTCTGCCGAGGTCTCCGTCATCGTTCCTCTCCGCTGGTCCCCCGCTAGCTACCCATTGGGTAGTGGTGATGGCCAATGTCTTCGTAGACCGCTGACTGCAGGATGGGGGTGGTCGTGGTGACCGTGGCCTGTGCTGGCGCCGTCGTGCTGGTGGTGAACTGAGATAATGATGCTCATGCCTGCTCAGTAGGGTCAAGCGAGAAAGATAACAAGCCTACAACTTCCAACAGAAGCTCATCTGACATGCCTCATTAGCAGGTTTAGGTAGTAATGGCGAGGTGTGACATTGAATCCGTCTCTCGAGGACAGCTCGCCACTAAGTGATACTAATAGCTAAGTCGGGTGCGACGAATGCGGTCAAGAGGGAAACAGAGTCGCCCTAGAGCAGGTCACAGTCTGTCACAAATGGTGGTAATTGCATGAGCCCTATATATCTTACCAGACGGTGAAAACGGCGATCAGGGTGTGGATCTTCTAGTTCCTTATCCGCTGCTCAGTTCTCCCGTAACATCTTGTCTTCGTCTTGCTGGCCAACATTGTGTCTGTGGCCAAAAGAGACTGTTTTTCTGAGTATCGCGGGTATCCTAAGTAATGCGGTAGGGCTCAATATATAGAAACCTTGCCAAGTCACCCGGTTCAACACCTTCTCCACCTTGTCTCTTTGTCCCATCTGTCGCCTCGATTGCGCTCGCGTTTCTCTCTCAGACTCCTATCGTATTTTTTGCCTCTGCATGTCCAGGCTATGCTCGTGTTCCATTGAGCTTCTTCTTTGGTGTCTCTGATCGTTCCTCGCATCTCGCTCTTCAAGAAAATGCCGGGATGACCGATGGTCCCTAGGCAAGGCAGGGCAGCAGAACATGATGAAAGGCTTAGTCCTTCGACCTCTCGTGGCCATCGCAATCGTCCGGTTCCTTTCTTGTTGCCTCTCTCGGTCGCAGTCGTGAGCTCTCCCCCTTTCTTCTCGTCCTTGCCCTGTACTCTTTCTTCATCGCGGGTATCAATGGACCCTAGTATACAGCCTCACATTTCATCTCTGACAGTCTCTTCCCCCTTCCTCCTGTTATCACTAGTAATACGCCTGCCCCCGCTACAGCAAACTTGGCGAAGGCTGCACATCAAAAGTGCACTAAGTCCTAAATTTGTCCCGAAAAGCACAATAATTCCATAAAAGTTTGGATTGCATTTTGCCAATTTCCTCATAGGCTGCCCATTGGAGTCTGACATGTTGGCAGTGTCGGGGATGTTGTACATTATTGCCGCAAGATGACTTGATCCGAAACTAAATTGGATGTACATCATCCTAGAATATGATGGACAAAGGGTTCAGGCATGCATGAATTCATGACCTGAACAATTTGCTGTGACCGACGCAGTGTACTACGGTCCTGGATGCGGTGTCAATGAAATCAAGGAACGCTTGCATCATCCTATTTGCAGTACGACGCTCACGAATAGAGGGTGTGACATAAGCCTTGCCTTGAAGTGGTAAGGTGATTGCCATTTGCCACAGCTATTCGGATTTTTTCACCACTACCTCTAGCGCTGCCTGCCCTCACACTCGAAGCGCCATCGGCGTGAAGGAGTCCGGGCTCCGCCAAGTGCAAGGGACTATTCAAAACAACTGTTCTCGCTTGTTGTTTGTGCAGATATAGACGACTTCGGAGCGCTGATATCCTGCTGTAACCAATTGGTGTTGCACATGGCCGTTCGGTTGGCGAGTTGCAAAATCATTACGGCACTAAGGCTGGTATCAGATTGTTGTTACTTGACCATATTCAAGTACCCAGTCAGCTATGGGTTTATCTCCGCCGTTGAATCTGCACTTGTTTCCCTCGCCGCCAGCAATGGTCATCACTAGGTCTGTGTCTGAATGCATGTGTTCAGTTGATGCGACGCAGTTGACCTATTATTCGGTAAACAGGCACCGTGATGGTGGACTTCCTGTGTCACTTCGATCACGATGTATATATCTGAGATAAAAGGCCACAACATTCTCGCAATCTGGCTGACCAACCCAGTTTCTTTCAGTTTCCCTTTTCCACTGAGGGGACACGCTGTTTCCTAGCTGATAACTATGGTAATAATGGTTGGGTCTCCAATACCAGCAGATGAACTCAGTAACGTGGAGGGGATATTAACAACAGTCCAGATGGAATGTGAAGCTCGCTGTAGGTACCCATTTACTACGAAGTCAGGCGCTGAACGATGCACACTGCAGTGGCGGTTACTGTGTTCTTATTCTATGAATTTTGTGAGCCAAATGCGGGTGCAACTTACTGGAAGTGTATTCCTGACAATGTAACGGGTTAGTTCTGACCCTAGATCAAGAGGCATGTACTACAACAGTGCTGCTGGTGTCTTCCTGACCAACTCAATTACCCACCCTCAGATCGAGCACATCTGGGTATTTCCTTTATTGTATGGATTCCGCACAACACGAGCTGACATGCCGGACAAAGAAGCATCGTTGGAATCCACCCTCCACAATATATATATTTGTAGGAATTCCTGTAGTGTGGATGTCATTCCTGACTTCTGATCGTAGGTTGGATAGGTTCGGTACTTCGGAACGTTGTCTAATCTGTAGGTTATTCCTTTGCTATATGATGCATTACACATCGAAACTTGTATTCAATTCATAGAATTGCCACTGTCCGTACGTAGGACGGTCTTCAATGTGACTGCTCAGGCTGACGATTGGCGAAGTAAAGATCTTCGGACGAACAGACAAAGTGAGTTTAAAATAAACACCACGGTGTTTGTATCAGCTGAGTTATGATAGATGTACGGTATTTCAGTTCTGACTTTAAGGTTGTGCTGCTCCTGAAGCATGTCGGTGTGATGATTTAGCTGTATGTTTGACCTCTTTCGACATTTCTTTCCGTTAACGAAGTGGTACTAGGCCAATTCATGTTCGGCAATGACATCTGGGCAAGTTTTATTATTGTGTGGACGGTACAAGGTAAGTTTTAATACCACCGTCCAGCACGGTCCTGCTGAAGTTAGCACAAGTGATTCTGCAGATACGTCTTTATGCCCTTTATCATTGTTCAAAGAGATTCCTGGTCTTCATGGTCATATTTTTCGCCGCTGAAGTCGGCATCTCGCTGTGGATTATGGTCGCGATGAGCCTTATAAATGGCGGTCCGTCAATTGGCTTTCGTTAAGATATTTCACCGTCTCAGGGGCTGATCTCTGCCATAGAGTCATTTGTCGAGCACGTTTCAATCACAGGACGCCACCACAACGACGCATATGTGTGTTCCCATCACGTCATCCCTGCGTATACATATATATGGGTCCCTTGGTTTTCTTTTGATACCACTCTGGCTGTGCTTGCCGTCTGGGCGGGTATTAAGTCAATACAGGAGACTTATTCTCACCCAGCGAAGTTTAACAGACCACGGCTGATCAGTGTTCTGATCCAGGGAAATGTCATATACTTTTTCGGGTGGGCCTTCTCACTGGCATGTCACTATTTTGAATAGGATATAACAACAATGTGCAGCCCTCTCGTCGGATTCACTTTTTCTATGATACACATCACGAACCCCGAGATCGGGGGGCTCGCCAACACTTTCATCTTGGGTGTACCAATCGCAATTCCTGTTGGTTGCCGTCTTATCCTTTCCATCCGGGAGGCGGCTTCTTCGCACCATTTACTATGTCCAATCTCTGGCCACATAATGAGTACATTCGTAGTTCAAGATGGGTCATGGAGGGGGGAAGATTGTCGCATTGTTTGATGTCTGTCAACTGCTAATATAACTCTCAGAGTTCTCTTGATAGGTCAGTGGGAATGAGAATGAGGCACAAATCACCTTCCTTCGGGAAGGTCCTTTGCACCCCCCAAAATCGAATCCGCTAACCTGCCAGAACTTGGCTTCGCATTTCTCCCTACTCCTATCGTATTTTTCGCCTCGTCGCGTCCACAGCTATACCCGTGTTCCATTGAACTTCTTCTTGGGCGCCTTCGATCCTTCCTCGCACCTTGCTCTTCAAGAGAATGGTGGGACGGCCAATGGTCCCAGTCCCTGTTCCGCTCGGAATAGCCGTAGTGCTTTGACCACTCGTGACCACCGCAATCGTCCGGTCCAGACTGGCTTGTTACCTCTCGGTTGCGGTCGCAATCCCTCTTCCGCTTCAGGCTCTTTTCCATTGCAGCTGGGTTCCTTGCGTCTCCTGTTTGTAGTCGATGCACAATCTTCAGATGCAGCCTCGCGCATGTACTCCTTTTGTCTCTTGACGAACATTCGAAGTGAGTCACTTACTGAGGCAGGAACCACACTACTGAAGATCACTGGGAGCAAAAGACCGTCGAACGCCAGAACACGCCAATGGAGTAATGCTGTTACTTGGAGAGTAATTATGGTCTGTCCGCAGCCGAGACACTGATTAATGAGAACTTGAATGGGTCAACCGCCACAGCTGAGTCCTGACCATGTTAGCGAGTGATCTCAAAATACAACTACTATGTCCCCCAAATGTCCCCAGTACTGAGGTAGAGCGCGTGTATATCTTGATTCTGGTTTGTCTGGTTCTAATGGGTTAAGGCATTCGAAGAAGGAACCGGGCACATATAGGCATTTGGGCGTGTATAGCTACAAGGGAACAATTGAACAAGATTGGACTACAAATACAAAGGGACCATGAGAACTGCAAATACAAGTACATTTGAGTAA
>Ga0307518_10000850_pt1 | contig 22823 bp, 13 predicted proteins | sample 25_EM_MG_FD_203889 | JGI IMG/M metagenome (GOLD analysis project Ga0307518, IMG submission 203889) | Populus trichocarpa ectomycorrhiza microbial communities from riparian zone in the Pacific Northwest, United States - 25_EM | ecosystem: Host-associated > Plants > Roots > Unclassified | place...
TTTAGAAAAATTAATCATGACTTCAACTCAAGATTTCATTACTCCAACCAATATTGTTCCGATAAATACTTATGTGGTAGGGAGGATTCCTCCATCATTTTCTATGGTGCATAGTGAGAAACTTGAAAACTTTAATAGATCAAACTTCAAGAGGTGACAATAAAAGATGTTCTATTTGACCACCTTGAACTTGAAGAAGTTATTTCTAACGAAACAACAATGCTATTAGATAACGAATATGATCCTAAAATTGTGGCAGTTATGAATACATGAATCACATCAATTTTATATGTAAAAACTACTTCTTAAATGAACTAGAAAATCACAGTATGAAGTGTATAGTTAAATCAAGAATATAAAGGCACTATAAGAAATTGCTAATATGAGAAAATTCATAGTCAATAAATTTTTGGATTTCAAGATGGTCGATATAAGGATTATGATAAGACAAGTTCAAGAGTTTCAACTTATCTTGCATAATATTCATACTGAAAGGAAGGCTGTAATTAATTAAAAAATTACCATTATCTTGGAAAGACTTCAAAAATTACCTTAAACATAAAAGTAAAGAAATGAGAATTAAAGACCTTATTTTGAGGTTAAGGATAAAATATGATAATAAATTATCCAAAATAAGAACCAACTTTTCTAGTATGGCCCCTAAAGCAAACATTGTTGAACAAATGCAAAGACCCACAATAAAAATAAGAAGAAGAAGATTATTATAAAGGGAAATGGAATTGCTAAGAAGTTCAATACCAAATGTTTCATCTGCAATAGAACTATATATTAAGCCAAATATTGCAGAAATAAGGCTTAACAATGAAACCAAAAAAAGAAAGGACTCTTAAGCCAATTTAATCGACATTGATCACCTTATAAATAAAGTTCCAAAAATGAATTTTTTTTAAAGAAATGCAATAAAGGAATGCTATATTTTTTGGAAGATGTGTTTCCATTTAAGGAAGGACATGGAATTTATTCATTTTAAAAAAAAAAATTAAAACTAGCTCAGGTAGTCATCATCAATTAAAACATGATAAAGTTGAGCCAATGAGTAAAAAAACAAAAACAACCAAGATGTTTGGTCCTAATTTTCTAACATACTTGTCTTCTATTGATTATTTGTCGAACACCAATTTTTATTCTTCTGTAAGGATGGATCCCTTCGAAGATTTATAGTATTATCCTCCTCAAATGTACTTCTTTAATTTCCTAGTAACTATATAATGGATATTATTGATTAGTAGATGCAAGATAGAGAGGTTGTGTTTGTTGTATTGAAGAATTATTTAGAGTTAGCTTAAAATAGAATAAAATAATAAATAAATAAGAAGCGTGTGATTCATCAATTTGTAATTAGAGATTAGGTTTATATCAAATTGCATCATTACAAGCAAGTTAGTCTTACTCAGAAGATTTCACACAAGTTTGCAATGAGGTATTATGAGCTATATAGAATCCTAAATCGTATTGGGGTTGTGGGATATACATTGAAATTGCTTATAAAAGCCTAAATCCATTTCACATTTCATGTTTTATAATTTAAGAATGCGCATGATTATCATTTAGAGTTTACACCTTTTTATACTAACAATGCTCTTCCACCTTATCTTGTTGTTACTTTGGATAGGAAAATGACTAAATATGGTAATCAAGTTGTCACTAAACTTTTATTCATGTATAATAAGTTTAATAGTTTAATATAAATGCTATTGATGTAATTTAGGAGTTTCCTTTTGATCTTCTAACAAAAATATCCTTATTTCGACCTTAAAGCTAATATTATTTAAAGATGAGGGTATTGTAACTTATCCATTATATTAGCAAGCATGAGTAGAAAGTTAAAATAGAAGCAATAAAAGAAGGATGGAAGGAGATGAGATAATGTAAGTTATGACAAGCAAAACAATGTTTGATGCAAGGCTTATAAACTAGTTGTATCATGAGAGGAGTTAATTAAGTATTATACGAGTTGTTGGAGTACTAAAGTCTTAAATAATTAGTTAACATATATGTGGATGTTAGTTATATCATATGTGAAGGAATTAAAAGATGGTTGTGTGGAAATTAGTTAATAACATGATAATTAATTAGTTGGTTGGACTATTAAACTTATAACCGAAAAGAGAGAATTCATTATTAAGCATTCCATTAATTTCTCCCTCGACTCTTCTTCTCTTCTTTCCTTTTGTGTTAATAATTTTTATTCTTTTTATTCATTGTTCCTGTACTTTTATTATAACATTTTCAATAAAGATTTTGGAATTCATTCTTTTATTGATATTCATCATCAAGCATTCAATTTTACTTGTTACTCTATATTTACCCGAACTTTTCATAAAAAACTATTAATTCTCCCTCCCCTTCGTCCTCGACTCATTTAAGGTTGATTTATAACTCATACATAGAAATGGTGGATAATAATGTAAGAATAATTTAATGTGAAACCATTGAACATAGAGTGCCAAAAGAGGGTTTGAAGGCTCTATACTCTTGATTCTCAAATGCATGTGAAAATAACTTTGTTGGAGGATGAATGTATGCTTATTTAATTTTTATTTATGATTTTCCTATTTATAAGAGAGTTGTGGAGGATGAATATTGTTTGCTTTTATTTTAATGATAATTAGGAACATAACCATTATCATAAAGAGCCATCTTGCATTCATAGGATTGCATTGAATTTGGTTTGTTGTTAATAGTATAATTATCCATAATTAATGATTAATCATAAAAACATAGTTAATCTATCACATTTTGAGTAATCAAATTACTTGAATGTATTTGACACTAAATAAAGGAAATTAACATATAAAATACACAAATATATATATAGACACACACACACACAATATTCAACATTATCATTAGTGTTGGTATAAAATGAGAATTTGTAACAAGACTAAGAGAGAGAGAAATATCATAAAAGATATAAAAAAAATCAAGATAATAAATACTCATTGCGGGAATGCACAACTAATTATCATATTTAGCATATGGTTTCCACTCCCTTCTTAATATGGCTTTATGATCTTTTAACATTGAACTTAATGCCTTTAATTTCTGTAATTCCTGTACGCTTTGGTTGAATATTTTATTATATTTTCTCGAATTGTTTTGTGAATCTTACTATGTCTTGTATATGAGTTTCATAATCATGATTCAGTCTGGATCAAAGGAACGTCCTCTGTTTAGAAGGTAAAAAGAAACGTAGAGGATAATAAAACAATAGCCAAACGAACCACCAGATTCCAACCAATAAGAAACGGAGGCTCATGGCCCAGCTCAGTAAGTACAACCTAACCCATCTAAAAATTTTCTTTTGTTTTGAAGATTAGATCCATTTATAGCGTGTTTGAGAGTGTGGTTGTGCTTATTTTTCAAGTGTTTTTTACTCTGAAATATATCAAAATTATTTTTTATATATTTTTTAAAAATTATTTTTGACATCAGCACATTAAAATGATTTAAAAACACCAAAAAATATTAATTTAAAGTAAAGAAAAAAATAAAAAAATTTCAAACTTTTTAAAAAGCGCTTTTGAAACGTAAAAAGATAAAAAGAAATAGAATTAATATTATGTGTCTTGTATCTAAGTTTGATAATGGTTATTTTTTAAAGTATTTTTTTTAATCAAACACTAAAAAAATAAAGCAATGAAAACTATCATATATTATATATATCAGAAAACTATCATTTTTTAAGTATGATAGTGATTGCTTTTCAGATATTTTTAAAAAAATTATTTTTGATATCAGCATATCAAAACAATGTAAAAAAATAAAAAAAATTATTTAAAAAAATTATTTGTTCAAGAAACTTTTTGAAAACACAAAAATAAACTTGAAAATTTACCTTGGGAAGGTGAATGATGGACGAAATGGAAAAAAGAAAAGGACATGATAGAAGGTGGACAGTCTTTTTAATCCTTTTATGAAAAATGTCAACTCTCAGCTCGTTGTAAAAGGTATGGAAACTGGCAATCATTATAGTTGAAATCGTGCACGATGCCATCAATGGAGTATCATGAAATGCCTCGGTTTCTGCAAGCTTACCGAGAAAGATTTTATCATCACTAAAGATCTAGCACAAAAAAAAAAAAAAACATAGAATAACCAGCCAAAATAGCATAATAAACATAAAACTTTATGAAAAACTTTTACCATTTACATACCTTGTCAGAAACTCTCTGCATCGGCAATGCTTAATTAGTGGAAATTTTTACCATTTACATACCTTGTAAGAAACTCTCTGTATTGTAGCTTCTTGCAGTGGCTTTTTTCCTACTGGCAGTAAGGCCGTGCATTCCACAAATAGCTTCTGGTTCTTGGTAGTGGAATCTATGCTTAATTTTGCGCTTTACCCAATATCATAAAATAAGTTGGGAAATTTTTATTTATTTATTTTGATGGGAAGGGTGTAATTTGATAGTTTTTGCAAGTTTAATGATATGTAAGAGTTTAATCATGATTCTAGACCTAATAATTTCTCAAACCTATTATAAAGTTGTTGCACATATCACTAAATTTTACAACAACTCACTAAATTGATGATTTATAAGAGTTTATTAATTCGTACATATGAATTCACCATATAATTTTTAAAATCTATAAGAATCCATATGTAAATGATTTTTTACTTGCAACTTGTTGCAGTTAAATCTTTATAAATTAAAAATATTGAGACCATGAAAATTTATTAATTAATCAATATTATTTAAACTTTAATTATAAGTCGATACCAAACAAACATATTATTTAATCAAGGTTGTTAATTTATTGAGGTTATTATGCATTTAGGTATTTTTTTTTATTTGAAAAATTATTAAAACAAAACTAGAGAGTGTGGTGATTTCAATGATCATGAAGAGAGAAAACACTTTGGATTGTAATAGTGTTTTATTGTGTTTTCTTCTTCTTCTTCTTCTTTTTATCCTTTGGGTTTTTTTAATTTTAATCCTTATATTTTTTTTCTTGATTTGTTCCTTTGAAGTTGTGTTTATTTGGGATTGGACTTGGTGGTTTGTTTTAATTGCTTAAGTTATGGGATCATAAGGTGTCAAGAAAACATTATCTCACTTGGTTTGACAAAATTAAATGAAATTTTATTGATTTCAAATAATTAAAGTTGTGAGAACCAAATTTTAACAATAGACAAGTATTTAGCCAATTTTTCTTGAAAGAATAAAGGATTTAATTGCACAAGCAGTTAAAAGATCAACACCATTATTTTTGTCCAATTTTCTTTTCAATTTGATCCTTTCATATTGAATTTATTTAAGATAGGACTTAATAATGTTTTTTTAGTTGCCTTGATATAGGATCCAATAAAGTTAAAAGAAAAAAAATTCTAATATGTGATTGATGCTTGGTTTTGCAAAATAAACTTCAATTTTATTTATCCAACACAATTAAAATTTGAGAGATCAAGTTTGAAATTAAAAACAATTACAGAAATTGAGGTAACGAATAATGGCAAAGAAATTGACACATGTGAAGGAAGTCATCGTGCTTTCGAGGCACATGCAACTTCCACCAATGCCAGAATATCGCCTTCCTTGATGAATTTAGAAGTGTCTCGATGAGGATTTGTTAGTGAATCGACACATGTAGATGTTGGAAGCACATGTATTTCCATTTTTATTTCTCTCTCTTTCCCTCCCCTCATTCTTTATGCAAATTCTCTCCAAAATAGCAATGTATCTTGTTTTTTTATTTTTATGTCAAATTTGGTCCTTATTTTTTTTATTGTTAATTGTTTTGTTTTTAATCTTTTTTTAATTGAATTTTTTTTCTTCAATTTCATTCATGGACGTCATAATTTTTTACAGTTTGCTTTTATGAGGTATTATCAGCCTTTTGATCCAAGTTACAGATTTGAAAGGTTAGCCAAAGTTCACATCGATATTTTTATAGATTCTTCTTTTAAAATTGATTTTTTTAAAAAAATTTACTCTTCAACATTGAGTTTATTGAGGATTTCCCTGAATAACCTTTTTTTATTTTCTTTTCAGTGGAATTATCTCGATCTCATGATTTGGGTCGTAGGTTTGACAGGTTATCTCGGGTTGAATTGGTTCTTCTTTTTCTTTCCTTTTTCTTTAAATTGATTTTTTTCTTTAATTTTTCCCTTTAGCCTTGGATTGATTTAGAAATTTAGCTTTTTAATGTTTTTTCTATAGGGTTATCCTGATTTCACGATCTAAGTTAATGGTTTGATAAGCTATTGTGAGTCAAATTTTTTTTTTAAATTAATTTTTATTCAATTTCATTTTTCAATATTGATTTTGCTGAGAATTGGGTTTCAAGTTTTTTTTTTTATTTTGCTTTTTTATGAGATTATCTTCTTTTCATGATGTGGGTTGTGTTTTTTATAGTTTTTTATATTATAAAAATAATATTTAAGTAACATGATGATTTTTTTAAAAAAAATAAGAAAAATCTAATACGTAAATCATTAAATTTCATCCAACCAACGCCATAGCACATGTGACCTTACTAGTGAAGACTAATAATAGATGTGATAAACGAAGAACCAATGAAATGCTTTATAAAGGATGTGAACAAAACTTTGATCATTTCAAATCCAATAACATTTTCTTAATAAATAAACACCTTTTTTTCCTTATGATTCAACTGTATCCCAAAATCACATGTATCCATGAGTCTCAAGACTACACTACGGAATTTGCTTTTAAAGGCATTTTACTATTACTGTTGAACTCGGCACAGTTTGCTAAAATAAATAGATTAACTCGTGATATAATTAATTAAGTTAAATTTAATGTAGACTAAACTAGGTCAATTTTAAAGAATTAAAAAAAACTGAAATGAATTTATCTTTTTTTTAAAGATAATAGATTCACTTGATGCCTACTTAATAACCTAAATTCTTTTTTAATTAGATCTATAACTACACATTCAAGCAAGGTTCTCAAAAATGTTTTTTGACACGACATGAAAAATACAATATAAACTCGGATCGCAAAATCATAAACTTGTAAATAATTTTTTTAACTAATTATATATTGATAATTGTAGTCAAGAAATTAAATAACTTTAAATTTGATAAAATAAGTCAACAATATTATAATTAATGAGTGATCTAAATCAAATGAGAGAGATAGATAGTATGAATCATTAAATTAATGACATAGAGAAATAAAAAGTCTCGGAACAAAATTTCTCAATACAGAGAAATCACTGAAAGATAAGAATTAGGAAGCACACATAAACCTAGTGACAACCTGGTTGTTCCCATCACAATAAATCTTGATAGACTCCTTTTTGGTTGTAAGGTAATGAGTTTAAATTAATAATTAACTAACATAAATTCAATAATAAAATAAACTCCTAAACAATGTCTAATGCACTAGAAAAAATTCAAATTAAAAATAATTATTTAAAAATAAATAAATAAATTCTTCATGTTAAAATTCTTCCATGTAGCCCGAATCTTCAATTTTTGCATATTCTTGGCAGATTTGAGTCCTGATTTCAAACATGTCGTTCTCTCTTGTTTGGATGAATTATTGGGCATACGATATATAGTTGGAAAGTTTTAGATGCCTAGTTTCTATCCCAACTTTAATCGAAGTAAAATTTCACCGGTAGCTCTAGATATGTCTTAAACAGTATACGAAAGTCTTGTTTGATAATATTAGTTTACTAACTTTGACCCACTGAAATATTATGTTCCCTAACTCCATTTGACCTGAAAATTTACCACAATATATTTTCATGTATCTAATATTTTCTTGTAAAATTTCAGCTTTATCCAATAAACGGTTTGAAAGATATGCTTAATCTCGCAAAACCAGTCAGCAGATATTTTAAGGCCAAATTTGGACCTGAATTGGTTTATATCACAAATTTAGTATACTCGTAAAATCGGACCGAGTTTATCGATTTTACCGATTTTGCACGAGTTAAGTCCGATTTTACTGGTTTCGAGTTTTTAGTCCGATTTGGCACGTTAAATACATATTGACTCATAAAATTGTAAGATTTTAAGAGTCAACTCGTGATTTTAACAACCTTGCATTCAAGTATCGTACGATGCACTGCAACATGCTATTGTCAATACATACTATTATTCATTCTACTATTATTATTTTTTGTTTAGATTAATGTGGGTGTTCAGACCAGCTTGCACGCACCTCGACTAATCTCACGGGTCCTGAAGTTAATAACCATGTAAACCTCCAGTGACCCTAAAGTTTGTAGGACTTAAACTGGTAACCTTTAAAGAGTAAATCCAGATCTGACCAGTTGAGCTACATCAAAATTATTATTATTTTTTTTAAATATTAGATATATATAACTTGGTGGAAAAGCTAAGTGAGTTTGGTGAATTCACATGCAAAGCATGAGTAGTTGACCAACTAGCCAGTTGCGAAGCAATATGTTGACAATTGAATCATGGCAGCATAGCAGCAGCCCGTGACCTCCGGCCACCGCCGCTCCTCGTGTATAAAGAAGGCTCTGGCACTTTGACTTGGTTTGCTCACTTTTCCATGTGTATTTTTGTTCCCCATCCACAATTAGAGAGCGTCCCGTCACGTCCCAGTCGACAATGCTAATTTGCTAAGTTTTTATATACGGAGTTAAAAACCGAAAAATTCTATGATATTCAAGTTATATAGATAGTATTAGAAGAGAAATAAATGTAAAAAGGATATAAAAAGAAAAAAAAATCATGTTCGTTCTAATTAAAAAATTATAGGAATTCCTCTCTTTTATTTCTCTATTTTTCTTATGTTTAGCTCTCTAAATATTTGTAATTACAATTTAAGTATCATATAATTTCTGTGAGACCTTACCTTCTATTTTTAATTTTATGTTTGAAATGGTTACTTGCTATTTGTTTTTGAAAAAAACCTCAAATATACTATTATGATAGTCTCGATTTTGTAATAAAACTATTTTTTGTAGCAATTTCACAATCATATTATTTTGATTTTTCAACAAAATTTATGTTAAAATCACTCATAATAAAACTTTAATTCTTTTACAAAATAAGATTTTTTTTTAAGAAATTAAAAAAGAGGTTCAATCTAGATGAAAATATCGATAGAAAGTTTTAAAAAATATGAAAGTCTTTAATTAAGAATTTTAAAGGTAAATTTGATAGAAATTCTTTTTTAATGATAAAGTTAAGACTATGTATATAATTGAATAGAATTTTTGAGGTTTGCCCTTTTTTTTAATTCAAGGTCATCATAAAACATTGCATTTTTGGCTCAATTACATCTTTCAAATTTACCCTTAGTACGGGACAAAGAAAATTATCAAGAAAAAATGACGTAAATCCAAAGGTATTATTTTCTTTAACTGACGTAAAAAAATGAGTGAGACAAAAACATAACATAATAGAAAGATATTAATACAAAAAACAATAAAAATCCATTTTAAACACAAAATCAAAGTTAGAGGAACACCTGCGAGCACTAATTTAATTTTTCATAAGTATGCAAATAGAAAACTTACTAAAAAAAGCCTTAATACAAATAAATAGAAATATATATTTGTATATATTATATAGATCTATGTGTAGAATATTTTTATTTTTTATTCAATAATCAATAATAGTAGGGCAATGAATAGTTATATGTATATCCGAACCTAATGGATATGGTATGTATATTTAAATCTTTTACTCGATAAATAATAGCTAGAGTACGAATACAGAGAGAAACTTGACCCATGAATATTCATTGTCATCTCCTATAAATAAAATTTAATAAATAATTGTATCATACATTTATATAGTAAAAAGTAAAATAATTACATAAAACTATTTACTACTTGAAACATCATATATTTTGTACTTTGATATTTGTTAAGTGTTAAATAATATTTTTTTTATTAACATAGGTGTTCGGACTAGCTTGCGCACACCTCGATTAATTTCATGGGCTCTGAAGTTAATGACCATATAAGCCTCTAGTGGCCCTAAGGTTTGTAGAATTCGAACTGGTAACTTTTAAAGAGTAAATTCAGGGCCTGACCAATATTTTGATGCATTAAGATATGTTTGTATAACTAAAATGTTATATTAGTAGAGAATAATAATAAAAAAAAAACTTTTACTCAAGCACATGCAATAGAGTAAAGACAATCAAGTAACTTCCAATTCTCATTTAAATGATTTCTTAGTGATCATAATATCCTTTCAATTGGTGTTTATATACAATGCCAAATATACTCATATGATAGATAATATTGTTTAATTGAAGTTAATATTTTATAATGTGTGTTTAACATAAACTTATAAAATTAAGGGGAAAATATGTTAAATAACGAGAATGAATAATTACACTATGGGAAAGATTATTGATAGGAGAAATTAAACTAAAATTAGTGTGAAAAGGGATGTTTGTTTTTTAAAAAGTCCATAATGCGAATAAAATCTAGATAAAAATAATTTATTAGAAAACAAATTCTGGGAATAAAATAACATAGATGATGTAAATGAAGCAAAATATATATTTAGAATAAAGAAATTGCCCCAAAAAAATTAGTGAGTGGGTTGATATGATTTATACAAGTATGAAACAAGAAATTCAGATTTTTGACATGAAATCATATACCGATTAGTTTTACAATATTGAACATAACTCTCAAACAGAGCATCGATGAAGGCTAAAATTTTACATTGATTTCTCATGATATGCTTTTCTACCCAGGGTTACAACTAAAAGGTGATTAAAGTTCGAGAAGGTCTTGCAATAAAATCGACTGTTGGGCTGAGATATAAATAGAATATAAATCTCTGAACACAAATTCACAACAAGGGGAAAATAAATATTATATTAAATGGGTACAAAGAGTATTTGCACTATGAGGATGCTGTTAGAATTGAAATTGGATTTAAAAAGGTTATGTAGGAATTTTAAAAAAATCAGATACGAAAAATACCTGAAAAATAAAAAGATTGAATGGGAATAAAAACCTGATGAAGGAAGGAAAATTAGAAAGAAATATAATGGAACATAATTTCATGAAATTCAAATTCACTCAGCTTTGTTTTGATGTAAACATACATTGATGCGGAGGAAAAATTTATCCGGAAAGTCGAAAGATAAAAAAGAGGGACATAATAGTAATTTTTGGAATTGTTCCCTATAAAAAGACCTTATGGCCGGCCATTACACAAGAAAAAGAGGGGAAGAAGAAGAAATTAGAGAGAGGAAGCTTAGAAAATCATAGAAAACACTAGAAATTTGAAAGGATTCTTACAAAGTGTGGAATTAAACACTTAAACACAAAATTTGGAAGAAAATCAAGTGAGGGGGAGGGGAAGAGATAGAGAGATAGGATGACAAGAAATAAAAAAAGAGAGGAAGAATTGGTGACTTATTGGTCTAGAAGGATTTCAAGCCTAAATTCTTATTGGGTAAGGTGCTCTAAACCTATTTAAGCAAGTTTTTGTGATAATTATTTGATTTATGTTTAAATTTTCAAGTTGTGTGAATTAGGGTTCTAAAGCAAATTGAAAAAACCTTAAATTAGTTGGAAATTGTTGCATCATCGATTATCATTCAAGAAAAGCTAATGTGGTGGTAGATGTATTAAGTCATAAAAATAAGGTAGTTATCGGGTAACTACTAGTAGGAGGCCAGAGAGACTATTAAAGCTAGCTAGTTTAAAGAAAGATTTTGGCTTGGGAACAAATGGATCAGTGTTGGCAAAGTTAATGGTACAACAAGTTTTGAAGGGCTGAATTCTAGAAGCCTAGAAAATGGATGTTGAAATGGAAAAGATAAGGAAGAAAATGAAGACAAAGTTGAATTCCTCTTTTAGCATATTGAAAAATAGGATTTTGATGATGAGAAAAAGAATTTGTCTACTAGGTAATAAGGCTTTAAAAGATGAAGTCCTTAATAGGGCACATGAATCAAGAATTATCGTTCATCCTAGAAACACCAAGATGTATAGAAATTTGAAGGAATACTATTGATGGCCTAGGATGAAGAGAGAAATAGTGGAATATGTGACAAAATATGCAATATACCAATAAGCAAAGGCGGAACATCAGCGACCTGCAAGGCCATTACAACCTCTTCTGATTCCATAGTGGAAATGGGAACTTATTACTATGGATTTTGTATTCAAGTTACCAAGAAGCAAAAATAATAATAATAATACAATCTAGGTGATTATAGATAGATTAACCAAATCTGCTGTATTTCTACTGATGAAAATAATTGATTATATGGATTAATTGGTCACATTACATGTGAATGAGGTGGTTAGACTTCATGGAATTCCAATATCTATAGTTCCTGATAGAGAGTCATGGTTCACTTCAAGATTGTGGTCGAGTATACAACATGCTTTAAACATAAAATTTAAAGCATTGCTTTTCATCCGTAGATGGATGGTTAGTCTGAAAGGACAATTCAGACATTGAAGGATTTATTGAGATCTTGTATACTAGAGTTTGAGGGGCAATGGGAAGATCAGTTACCACTTATGGAATTTGCTTATAATAATAGTTATTAGGCCACCATTGGCATGATACATTATGAAGCTTTGTATGAGAGAAAGTGTTGCACTCTTATATGTTTGGAAAAAGTTGATGAAAGGAAGTTGTTGGGGCCAGAGTTAATATAAATAACTATTGATAAAGTGAATCTAATATGAGAAAGGATGAAAGAAGCACAAAACAAACAAAAAGGTTATGTTGATAATCATAGAAGACCATTGAAACTCATGGTGAGAGACAAGGTTTTTTTAAAGGTTGCACCTTGGAAAAGAATTATCCGATTTGGAATGAAGGGCAAGTTAACACCTAGATGTATTGGGCCCTTTGAAGTTAGTTAAAGAATCCTACGTGTTGCTTATCGTTTAATGTTTCCTCCACAAATGGCAAGGATCTATAATGTATTTCATGTCTCGCTACTTTGAAAAGCTAAAGTGGATCCTACATAATTTTTTCAACAAGTGCCAATAGAGATCAAGGAAGACTTAACGCTAGAGGTAAAGCCAATAAGTATTTTAGACAAAAACGAGAAGGAATTGCAAAATAAAAGGTCCTTTTAGTGAAAATATTATGGAGAAACTCCCATATTGAAGAAGAAACTTGAGAAAAAGAATATGAAATGAAGAGAAAATATCCAAAATTGTTTGCTCACAGAGGTATGAATTTAAATTTCGAGGATAAAATTTATAAAGGGGGAGAATGTAAAATCCCGAGTGAAGAAACTTATAAAATTAAAGAAATAATATGTTAAATGACAAGAATGAATAATTACCATGTGGGAACGATTATTGATAAGAGAAATTAAACTAAAATTAGTGTGAAAGAGGTTTTTTTATATAAAAAAGTCTAGAATGCAAATAAAATCCAAATGAAAATAATTTATTAGGAAAGAAAAACCTACGAATAAAATAACATAGATGATGTAAATGAAGCAAAATATATGTTTAGAATAAATAAATGGCCCCAAGAAATTTAGTGGGTGGGTTAATATGATTTATACAAGTATGGAATAAGAAATTCAGATTTTTGACAAGAAATCACAAAGCGATTAATTTTACAATATTGAACTTAACTCTCGAACTGAGCATCGATTGAGGCTAAAACTTTATGTGGATTCTCTTGATATGCTTTTCTACCTAGGGTTAAAACTAAAAAGCGATCAAATTTTAGGAAGGCCTTGTGCTAAAATTGACTGTTAGGATGAGATATATATATAATATAAATCTCAAAACAAAAACCATAGCTTTGGTAAAATAAATATTATATTAGATGGGTAAAAAGAGTATTTGTACTAAGAGGATTTTGTTATAATTGAAAACTGGACGTAGAAATGATATTTAGGAATTTTAAAAAATCAGATACAAAAAATACCTGAAAAATAAAAAAGAATAAAATGCAAATAAAAACCTGATGAATGAAGGAAAACTAGAAAAAAATGTAGTGGAACATAATTTCATGAAATTCAAATTTGCTCATCTTTGTTTTGAAATAAACATACATTGACACCAAGGAAAAATTTACTCAGAAAGTTGAAAGGTCAAAAAAAGGGATATAATGGGAATTTTTGGAATTGTTCCCTATAAAAAGGCCTTATGGCCAACCATTACACAAAAAGAAAAGGGGAAGTAGAAGAAATTAGAGAGAAAAAGCTTAGAAATCATAGAAAACACTAGAAATTTGAAAGGAAATTCTTACAAAGTGTGGAATTAAACACTTAAACACAAAAAATTTAGAAGAAAATCAAGTGAGGGGAAGGGGAAGAGATAGAGATAGGACGACAATAAAGGAAAAAAACGGAAGAATTGGTGACTTCTTGGTCTAGAAGGATTTCAAGCCTAAATTCTTATTGGGTAAGGTGTTCTAAACCTATTTAAGCAAGTTTTTTGTGATAATTATTTGATTTATGTTTGAATTTCCAAGTTGTGGGAATTAGGGTTCTAGAGAAAATTAGGGAAACCTTAAATTAGTTGGAAATTGTTGTAAAAGATTAAGAAATGAGTAGAGAAAATAAGAAATTTCATAGAAATTGAAGTGAAAATTTTGGTAAAGTGAATGATGTAGGGCCAACCAAAAAGGAGGGGAATTGAAAAGTGATCTCATATGTGTAGTTAATGTAAAAACATATTGAATTATGTGTTTTGACTTGAATAGAACAAGTATGAGGATTTATTATGTAATTTTGAGAAACTTTACGTATAATGGAAATTGTATATTGTTGTGTGTTGGAAATAAATATGGTTGAGGGATACCAATGTTAATGTTGTAGTGATGACTGTGACAAATAACATTAAACAAGAGCTACATATTTGGTTTTAATGGAAATTAGAATATGGAAATGATTATGGAGAAACTTGTGTTTATGTATTTGGGAACATGGATATGTAAAATTATTATGAAATTGATAGGTGAAATAAATGCTTACCATATATTTGATAAAATGCTAGATAGTGATCAATGATGAAAAATTAACATTGTCGAATTCTTGACATTGATGGAAAAATAGAAATAGACAAAATATTAGATATTTATGTGCTTTAAATTCATGGTGAAACGGATTGATGACTAATAACATGAATGAAATTCTCTTGTCAGGGGAGAATGTGAGAGGAAGACCAAATACAGGTAGAGTTGCGGCATCATATACAATAGGTATGTGTTTTCACCTCATTTGAAATTTAGACTTTATGTTTATAATTGTATTTTCAATTTATTCGGTCATTGGATGTATATGTCTTATAAAAAAAGAAAAAAAAATCAAGAGGATAGAAATATTAATGGATTTATGTGTAGCTGTGAGGGGTTATCAGATTATTGAAAATTAGATTGATTACTAGATTTATGAGTAACCATAAGAGGTTACTAGATTATTAGCAATCATAGGAATTGTTGGATTTAGTGGTAACCATGAGGGGTTACCAAATAAATGAAAATCAGATGAATTGTTAGATTTATTGGTAATTGTGAAGGGTTATTGGATTATTGGTAATCATATGGATTGACAGAATTATGGATAACTAGGAGGGGTTACCAATGTAATGACATCAATTGGATTGCCAAATTATTTATTGATAATTTATAGTTAAATTAATTGTGTTGACACTTTGAACATATTGGAAATGAATAGTATAAATTATAGTAATTAACTTCCTTTATTAGAATATTGGAAATTAATCTGATGTATTAAATATTTAATTTTAGATCCCTCACAATTCCGACCGAAGTTGTAGCTATTAGTATAGCATGCTACATTATAGTTCTTGTAAATGAATGAATAAAATATAATAGTATAGTATTTTGAGACAAGTAGTGATGATATTATCATTTTAGGGATTGTATTTAATCTTTAATGACATTTAATTAGGAACTCAGATGTAGTATATGATAACATATTATGTAAAGTAAATATTTTGTATGTAATATGCGTGTAATGTTAGATTCCAATATTTCATTGTATTTTAAACTCATGTTTGAAATTTTGGTTGAGGTTATATGGGACATGATCCTGGATGGTTGAATCAAAATTGAGATTGGATAATTTAAAATGGTGGATGGAAGTGAAAATGTCAATAACTTGATATATTGTTATGCAGGGGGAACTTTGATGGATTTTTTGTTTTATATAAAATAAGTATTAGCATTTCATGATCTAGGATTGTTGGATCATAATTGAAATGTTACATTATTAAGTGTAAAATAAATAAATAAAATTCCTTGTCCTAATTGCAAGTGAAATATATATTGAATGGCAAAACTTTACAAAAATTAAAAGGAAATGTATACGTATTAAAAATCTTTTTCCAAGTAGAATTTTAAATAAGTGTTTGAGAATATAGTAACGATTACTTTTTAAAATGTTTTTGTTTGGAAATTCATAAAAAAAAATATTTTTTATTTTAAAAAGTTATTTTTAACATTAGCACATCAAAACAATTCAAGAATATAAAAAATTATTTTTAAATAAAATTTTCAAAAAAATAAAATAAAACACGATTTTAACTTCATTACCTAACACTCAACAAATTGAAAAATTTTCCAATATGATTGAGACATGGTGGTGTTCGGTTCCAAACGCATATTTCATTGAAGCAGCCAACAGCCAAGCCAACCTCATCAAATCAAAGTATCAAACTTGCCAACCAAAATTATTTCATTTATTTTTCTCAGCATGAGACAAATATTGGGTATGACAAAACTGGCAAGTAAAACAAAACAAAAGCAAAGTCATAAAATAAAAATCATTCATGTTCCGAAGGTCAGCTCTTCTGTCTTCATTCCAAGTCACATACACACTACTATTTCTCACAAATGTATCTGTGTGTATTTTTTTTTTCCAATAAATAATAGATTCGCTTCTGTTTTTTTTTTTGTACTTTTAATATCTTTTTCTTTCTCTGGATTCTGCCACTTGTTGCTTTCTCTTATAGTTTGTCTCCGCAGTCCAATAACCGTTTTTTTCTTTAAATGTGAATTTTTTTAACTTAATATTTTTAGAATATTTTAATAATATAATGATATTAAAAATAATTTTTTAAAAATATTATTTTAATATATTTTTTAAGTAAAAATCATTATAAAAATGACGTTACCTAATTCCACTTTAGCTTTAAAGAGAGACAACGTGTCAAATTTTGAAATCGGTCTGACTGAAGGCATTTGTGGAAAAGTTGACCACTGTGGGCAACTGGGTTCCAAGAGTGCTTTACTGTACTTGCAAGTGCTGTTTAATGCCTTGCTCAAACCTTTGGGGTGGTTTCTTATCTTAGGTTTGGACTGGTAAAGTTTCTTTCTTTCTTTCTTACGACCTTACTAAAACTTCTTCAAAGCTTTGATTTTGGGATCTCATTTAACTGTTAATTGTTGCTTAATTTGCTAAATGTTGGTTTATAGTGCATTGGGATGTGTGTTTGAAGTTGCTTCATTGGAATGACTTTCTTGCTCTCACAATCCCACTAAGGGGTATTGGTTGTTCAACAGTACAGGGTTTTGGGGATTAGTTGATTTTTTTTTTGTCAAGGGTTTTGGTTTCAAGTGGGGTCAGAGATCTCTGTTTGTTTGACTGGCCTCACTATATATATATATATATATATATATATATATATATATATATTTTCTTGTTTAATGGCCTGTATTATTGCTTCACTTTCAAGTTGTAACTTGATCCTTACCAAGGTGTATTGCATTGGGAGTTTTTTCAAATTGGGTGATCCTTTTCTTTTCTCTAATAGGCAACACTTAATCAACTAGGGTCTTGGTTTCTTAAAGTTCTAGGGATTTGATTTCAAGTGGGGAGTGGTTATTTCTCTTGATTTTACCTCTTGTTGCTTCATTTGCAATTTGGAAATTGCAATCTACTTTCTTTCTGGAGGCCTTTTGGGATTTGATATGCAAGTTACTTTATTTGGGCTTATTCTCTTTAAAAGCAGTTTATGCCAAGAAAATCATCAGCTTCAACGTGGGAGTCTTTGCCTTGATTTGAGCTGGGGCTAAGATTTGATTTTAGTAATGGTGGTGGTGGAGTCTGCTCCAATGATTTTCCTCAGATGTGCGTTCTTCGCTTGCTTTCTTTGTTCATCTTGGGGTCTCAAAACTATAGCTCAATCTTGTGATCCAAATGATTCTCTGGCCCTGAAGGAATTTGCTGGAAACCTCACAAATGGGTCCATCATAACATCATGGTCCAACAAGGCTGACTGCTGTCAATGGGATGGGGTTGTATGTGGGAGCAATATCAATGGCTCAATTCACAGGAGAGTGACCATGCTGATTCTTTCCAGAAAGGGTCTTCAAGGGTTAATTCCACGCTCTATCGGCCATTTAGACCAGCTGAAATCACTTGATCTCTCTTGCAATCATCTTCAAGGTGGATTGCCTTTGGAGCTCTCAAGCTTGAAGCAGATGGAGGTTCTTGATTTGAGCCACAACTTGCTATCAGGGCAAGTTTCAGGGGTGCTTTCTGGTTTAATATCCATTCAGTCACTGAATATTTCTAGCAATCTGTTCAGGGAAGACTTGTTTGAGCTTGGAGGATATCCAAATCTTGTTGTATTCAACATAAGCAACAATTCATTCACTGGCCCAGTCACTTCTCAAATTTGCAGCTCCTCTAAGGGGATTCAGATTGTTGATTTATCGATGAACCATCTTGTTGGCAATCTCGCAGGCTTGTACAATTGCAGCAAATCCCTCCAGCAACTGCATTTGGACTCCAACTCACTTTCAGGCTCTCTCCCAGACTTTATATACTCAACGTTAGCTTTGGAGCACTTCTCAATCTCCAACAACAATTTCTCTGGCCAGTTAAGCAAGGAAGTGAGTAAGCTCTCTAGCCTTAAAACCCTGGTTATTTATGGTAACCGGTTTTCAGGCCATATTCCAAATGCATTTGGCAACCTTACACATCTAGAACATTTTGTTGCACATTCAAATATGTTGTCTGGACCATTGCCTTCAACACTGTCATTCTGCTCAAAACTTCACATTCTTGACCTTAGAAACAATTCTTTAACTGGTCCAGTCGATCTTAATTTCGCCGGAATGCCTAGTCTCTGTACGCTTGATCTTGCCGCTAATCACTTTTCTGGGCCGCTTCCAAATTCTTTATCTGATTGCCGTGAATTGGAAATTTTGAGCCTGGCTAAGAATGAATTAACGGGCAAAATCCCTGTGAGTTTTGCTAAGCTCTCATCCCTTTTGTTTCTCTCATTGTCGAACAATAGTTTAGTGGACTTATCTGGGGCACTAACCGTGCTACAGCATTGCCAAAATCTCTCTACTCTTATCCTCACAAAGAACTTCGTTGGTGAGGAAATTCCCAGGAATGTAAGTGGTTTTCAGAATTTAATGGTCTTAGCATTTGGAAATTGTGCTCTCAAAGGCCATATCCCCGTTTGGCTGTTGAGTTGCAGGAAGTTAGAAGTTCTTGATTTGTCGTGGAATCATTTGGATGGAAATATTCCTTCATGGATTGGCCAGATGGAGAATTTGTTTTACCTGGACCTCTCAAATAACTCCCTCACTGGAGAGATCCCGAAAAGTTTGACTGACCTAAAGAGCCTCATCTCTGCAAACAGCAGTTCTCCCCATCTTACTGCTTCTGCTGGCATTCCTCTATATGTAAAGCGAAACCAGAGTGCTAGTGGTTTGCCATACAAGCAGGCGTCAAGCTTCCCACCTTCAATATTGTTGAGCAACAATAGAATAAATGGGACAATTCCACCTGAAGTTGGAAGGTTGAAAGACCTCCATGTCTTAGATTTGAGCAGGAACAACATAACTGGCACTATACCCAACTCCTTTTCGCAAATGGAAAACTTGGAAATTTTAGATTTTTCATCCAACAATCTGCATGGGTCAATCCCCCCTTCACTCGAGAAGCTGACATTCTTGTCAAAGTTTAGTGTGGCTAATAATCACTTGAGGGGACAAATTCCCACTGGAGGGCAGTTCTATAGCTTTCCTTGCTCAAGCTTTGAGGGTAATCCAGGACTCTGTGGGGTAATAATTTCTCCTTGTAATGCCATTAATAATACCTTGAAGCCGGGTATTCCATCTGGTTCAGAGAGGAGGTTTGGTCGAAGCAATATTCTCAGCATAACAATCACTATAGGAGTTGGGCTTGCGCTGGTCCTTGCTATTGTTTTGCATAAGATGTCAAGGAGGAACGTGGGGGATCCCATTGGTGATTTGGAGGAGGAAGGAAGTCTGCCACACAGGTTATCTGAAGCTCTCAGGTCCTCCAAGTTGGTGCTTTTTCAGAATTCAGATTGCAAAGAACTCTCAGTAGCAGATTTGTTGAAATCAACAAATAACTTCAACCAAGCAAACATCATTGGTTGTGGTGGATTCGGCCTAGTTTACAAAGCCAACTTTCCCAATGATACAAAAGCTGCAATCAAGAGGCTTTCTGGAGATTGTGGCCAGATGGAACGTGAATTTCAAGCTGAAGTGGAAGCTCTGTCGAGGGCTCAACACAAAAACCTTGTTTCTCTTCAAGGTTATTGCAGGCATGGTAATTACAGGTTATTGATTTACTCATACATGGAAAATGGAAGCTTGGATTACTGGCTGCATGAATCTGTTGATGGGACCTCAGTACTTAAATGGGAGGTGAGACTCAAGATAGCCCAAGGAGCAGCTTGTGGGTTAGCATATCTGCACAAAGTTTGCGAACCACATATAGTTCACCGAGATGTGAAATCAAGCAACATACTTCTAGATGAAAATTTTGAAGCTCATTTGGCTGATTTTGGTCTTTCAAGGCTACTTCGACCATACGACACTCATGTAACGACAGATTTGGTTGGCACATTAGGTTATATACCTCCTGAATATAGCCAAACATTGATGGCAACATGCAGGGGTGATGTTTACAGTTTTGGTGTTGTTCTTCTTGAGCTTCTCACTGGCAGAAGGCCTGTGGAAGTTTGCAAAGGAAAAAACTGCAGGGATTTGGTTTCTTGGGTGTTTCAGATGAAGTCCGAGAAAAGGGAGGCAGAGATTATAGACCCTGCAATTTGGGACAAAGATCATCAGAAACAGCTGTTTGAAATGCTTGAAATTGCATGTAGGTGCTTAGACCCGGATCCAAGGAAGAGACCCCTTATCGAAGAAGTTGTTACGTGGCTTGTATTGGATTCCAAGGTGCTCAACAATGAGCTATAATACTGTACTTTGTTACGGGGTCTTAGTTTCATAAAATCAGTCCTTAGTACTATGAAAGATGAGCTCTGTATACAAAATACATAAGCTCTTTTGGCAATTATTCAGATAGGAATATGCATACTATAAAATGCCTTGATTTTTGTAGTTATCTTCTTGTTCCACTTGAAGTGGGAGCATTATACTACCATGCGAAGATCAAAGCCTTGACATTGATCTATACATTTCGATGTAAATGAATTTATTTGGTTTCTTTTAGAATTTGAATAATTGATTTTCATTTGTACTGGATATACAAGGTCTTGACCCTTGTGCTTGTAAAACTCAGTCAACCAACCCAATTATAGTAATTGAAGGATGAAATGGAAAGATGAGAAAATATTCTGCAGCCAATGGAGACTGCCCATCAACTAGCTATTGTTTTGTCCTGTCTGTTCTCATATGGAGCAACCACTATCAACAAATGCAACTCCTTTTCTGAATTTCTCATATTTGAACTGCTCATGGTTTATGCATTATTGTAATGTTTAACATCCTTCATTGGCATTCACCATGCCATTCAAAAGGAAGGCAAATCCTGGAAATCTGCATGAGCAGGGGAAATACTTTTTTGCTGGTATGCAGTCAGAACATGCATTTATGCAAAAAGAAACAGAGATCTTGGTTAACCCCCTCGGGCTAGGTAGCCTCCAAGTTTCTCGAATAGAGAAGCTTCAAGAGGCAAGCTAAATGGTCACTCTTTGTAGCAATTTCTTTTGTGAAAGAAAGGATTGGCTTATCTGTCCCTTCCCATAAAAAAGCATGACTAGAATTTTGCTCGATTGATGTAGAGCCTAATTTTATTTTATTTTATTTAAAAATGCAATCATAAAGAAGCTTTTTATGTGTTTTTTCTTGCTTGGGTGTCAAGTAGATATCGATAAGTTGACAGGAGAGGTTGAGAGACAATAACTTGACAAGGTTACCTACCTTTTGTTTTTTGACTTTGTTAGAATAGATTGCTGAAGAAACCCCCCCAAATTGGAAAGCATCATATATTGGTGATGTCAAATACACTAATCAATCTTCAAAATTTAGTTTATCCCTGAAATCTTTGCTTTCTTAAATTGGCTATAATTATATTTTGGACTCCAGAAAATGGCTTTTAATTGTGAACAAACAGTATGAGATTCCTTATGTCATACGGGAGGTGAAGACTGATACAATGAAAAGAGAGGGAGAAAGAGATCAGACAGACTAAAAGTTGTTAGGTATCGTGCTGAGTAGTGACAAGCTTGAAATCACAAGAATCATCAGGCGGTGTTGGTAGAACATTATTGATTCCTGCTATGTTTCACATGTAAGATCCTTTCAAAGCAGCAGTAACAAATGTTTGTAGATTGAGATTGATAATTGAGTGGTGTTCGGTAAACATCCTTTTCTGTCACCTTCTTCCTCGAGCTTTGAAGCTCCGCAAATCTCTCTCCATGCAAATTGCGGTAGCATGTTTCAATTTTCAAATTGAACCTTCCTAGCTAGCTATATATATATATATATATATATATTCCTTCTTTTCCCTCTTCTTTTTCTCTTCATATATATATATATATATATATATATATATATATATATATATATATATATATATATATATAAATATTAAATTTGAAAAAATAAAAATAAAAAATCAAATTTA
>Ga0307518_10000851_pt1 | contig 22816 bp, 10 predicted proteins | sample 25_EM_MG_FD_203889 | JGI IMG/M metagenome (GOLD analysis project Ga0307518, IMG submission 203889) | Populus trichocarpa ectomycorrhiza microbial communities from riparian zone in the Pacific Northwest, United States - 25_EM | ecosystem: Host-associated > Plants > Roots > Unclassified | place...
CATGATATATAAAAGAATAATATATAAATTAAATTGAGAATTAATCACCCATCACCATCTATAATCTTTACGATAAACTTAAACTCAAATACGAAATTTAATGATTTCCAATATGCATCTCTAATTAGATTTTATGAAAAACATAAACCTAAGTAAATATGAAAATAATTCCATTACTAGTGTCACAATCGGAATAGATGATATTAAGGCCAGGAACCTTTTTGATAACTTTAGAATAATTTACATGATAGTCAAGACTAATTTCTTTTTTCAAAACAATCTTCAAGATTCATCCTTCACATTGTCATATAGAGATACATTGAAAGAATATCTATTGATCTTAAACTTGTAACTCAAAAAAAAAAAAAAAACCCTTCTTATCACCAAATCAAACAAATTTTATAGGATTATATATATATATATATATATATATATATTAGGGTCAGCCAGTCAGGATTAGGTTCATAATCAAACTCATTTTGTTTTCTTGCTATCCAGAGATAGTACACGTTTGTTTGTTTGTTTGTTAATTTATTTATGAAATTTAATACAACACAAGCAATAAGATCCGATCGGAACATGCTGGGAACATGCGAATCAAATTAAGCTTTAAAAAGAAATTATATATCGGAATTGTGTGGTGTTCAATTCTAATTATTCAAAAGCTAGCTAACAGATGAAGATGGTCTAGTACGAATGTAGAATTTTAAACACACAGAGAGATCAAGTTGCTTGGATGAGCCCATCACAGATTATATTATCAAAATTAATCTGTTCTCCAATTGTTTGATTGACTTAATTAACTTGTTTGTCCAGCTAATTACCAAATATCCTCTAGCAATGCTTCTCTTTTTGGCTAGGATTATCTATACGAAGTTTCCCTAGATTGTTCCTCATCTGAACTTGAGATTTCAGAGGCAAAGCGACATGCCAACAGAAACAAAGACAATGACATTTGAACTTACTGAAAAAAAGTTAGTTTAATTAGAGATTAAGGTTAATTAATCACAGCCCATTTGGTTTTTCAATACAGGAATTAATCACAACATGACATTCTGCATTAATTTGCAAGAAAATCAAATGAAGCATAGAAATTAGCTTTACGTACGTCCATGTTTGCATGACTCTTCTACAAATTATACCTCATATCCATGTCGTATCTCATTTTGTCAAGCACATATTAGTAAAGAAAATCACACATTTCCTGAGTAATTCCGTGGAGGTTTCACCATTCAACAGGTTTCAAGCTCATATATCGGAACTTCATTCGAATTATTGCATTTTGGCTTGACAAGCAGGTCACATGGCAAGCAAAACTAGTCGAACCACTGAGATATGCTAAATTTCGTAACTGAGCCTTTAGCATATCTTTTCTCCTAATCCCAAATATTTAATTTGCTATGCCTTATCATTAACCGTTGTAACGGGGCCTAGGGTTCATCATTCTTTTAACTTATGATTTGGCAAATACCTTTACTTTATTATCAATGAGAATCATAGACAACATAAAGGGTATTTTTTTTTAAAAATCACGATAGAAGTATTCTTGAAATAACTTGTGTTTCAACAACTTTTTTTTAACCTAATATAGTTTTGTATCTTTGTGATGTATAAAACAGATATATTTTATTTATTTATGATTGAACTTTAATATAAAAATAAACATGACATGAAATTAATGCCTAGGAATTAGGGCTAACGATGAGGGTATGCCATGTTCTCAACTCTCTTTATTTATTTATTATATTTATCTTGCTAGATGCATATCCATTCCATTATAATTTAATCTCCTCCTTGGCCATCTGCCTGCCTCTTTCTCTGTTTTTTTCGTAACCCGTGGGAAATATTTCTATCTTCTGTTCGTTGAGGGAAGGGTAGGAATTTCAAATGAGAACTATTAATTTTTTGATTGGGATAAGGAAAAAAACAAGTGTTCCGGCTAGAAGACAACAATTCCAAATTAAAGAAGAAGAGTAGATTAGATCGAAGAGTTTACAAATTAAGTTTAATTATAATGAGATGCTCTTGCTTACATGATACCAAACAAAGTTCATGACAAAGCCCAGAGAAAACACAGTACCTACACTGCTACACAACAGCATCTCTCTGTCTCTCTTACACACACTCATAAAAGATAACTCTCCTTGGAGTTCTGTAATGAATGAATAAGCTACTAGAGAGTAAAACTCTCCTTGAAGTAACATTTGATTGGTGTACACTAATTTCAAAACCCAAATTTGAACTCGAACCTGCTGGGATAATAATATTCTCAATAGTATTTTCCTCTCTACGTGTTCTCATTTGAGACCAACTACTTTATTTATGGGATCATACTCGTTAGTATTTTCCTCCCTGAGGGTGCTCATTTAAGACCAACTAGTTTATTTGAAGTCTTTTATCTCTTACAATTTAGATTTACAGAAGCAGAAAAGGAGACTTTGTGCTGGTTGATTTGCATTGCATCTTTTCACTATTCCAGTGATTGCCATTCGAAAGACAATTTATATAGATAATAGAGTTCTTCAAATCAAGAAAATGCAATATCATATTGTTAATTTCCAAGCAATCAAATTTTCTTCGCAATGTGGGATACTTGAACTGTTACCTAAATGCAAGGCCTTGTATGCTCAAATTCTTGATGCCCCTTCAAGCAAGGAAGGGGTGGCATTTGTATGGAACTACTGCAAACTATGGGAACAATTATAATATCAGCAGCTCTGTCCGGAGTCATGGGGTGTCATCATCATTTATGTTAATTCAGTGTGTTCAGGCTGCTTGAATGAGTCCGTTGCAAATTAAATTTTCTTATTCATCAAACTAGCTAGTAGCCACCATTTTTTAATTTTTATTTTTATCAAATATTCTCTACTGCCCGGGTCTATTTATATGGTACATTTCCCGATTCTATATAAAAAAAGTTTTTTTTTTTTTTTTACCATATAAAAGGGAATATTGGTACGATTACCAGTTTGTCACATATTTGTTAAACGCAAATAAACAATGTATTCCTGTAGATTTTTATTTTTTTTTACGTTAAAACTAAATTCAGTCAAAAGCGCATGATCTTCATTAAGAGTAAAGAGTTAATGAAAATTTTATTTTCACCATATGATTAAAGATCGGGACTTCAAACTATCTTGCAAGATGAGAAGAATATTGCCAATTGGCAACAAGATTACACAACAATGGTGAAACAAAGCCTTTTTTACTTCGTTTTGCTTATTGTCTTTTGTCTCTTTTCCCCCATTCTAAATACTGTTTGGAATATAAACGCTTGGGACATGTATTTTAAAATTATAATACCATGCTTAATTTAAGATTATAATCACCCTTATTTATGACTTTTTTCTTTTTCAAAGGTTCAATAATCTCAAGTTAAGCAATAAAAAATAACTTTCTCCCAATCTAGATTCTATCTTATCCCATCTTACCTACTATTTGAAATCGAGATTTACTAGTAACAACTTCAAATCTTTATTATTGAGCGGTCCTAAAAACTATCGCATGTGTGTAGCGTCATGGTGTATATTTTCCCGGATCGGAATCATTGAGATGTAGATGGAAAGTATAAGAAATTCTTGTCCTTTATCAATTAAAAATGTTTGAAGTCGTCACAAAGTATTTTGATAATTAGAAACCCTAACTAGTCTCATAGTTTGAATAAGAGAACTGATTATATATAGAAAGGACGTATTACCCCTCATATACCGTACATAAGGTAAGCTGTATTGTTTGTTTTATCTGATTTTTGTTAAGTTATGCTTTTCTATCTATTGGTTTGTCTATGAGTCAAAAGTCGGTCCACAACAGTAAAATGAACCATAGCTTTATGGGTTAAACCTAACCATTCTAACGCTAAAAAAATATAAAAATAAAAAAACTACCCTTTTAATATCAAGAATATGCCATACATATAAGTTCATAATATCGGATATTAAAATAAACAAAATAATTTTTGATGTTTTTGAAATGTAAGCTAAGTTCTCGTGGCTTTAATAAATTTGTTATTAAATCCATACGACATGCAAAAATATAAAAAGCTATTTTTCTTAAATCTTTGATATTTTTAAAACATGTTCTATCATGCAAAATATTTTTTTGGTCATTTTCTTTTCTTTTATATCTTTTTTTGTATTAAAATACAAATATGATTTTTTGATGGATTAAAATAGTTTCTAGATTGGATTTCTAATGGTTCACATTTGCTGAACCTTTCTGACTGCTTTCGAGAAGAATCCTTGAAAAATTCCTGAAATCTTTTTTTTTATGATGTTTATGCATGCATTTTACCTGTTTTGAAATATAGCCTCCCTTTCTTGCCATTTCTCTATTGTTTGATGGATGAGGTTTGTAATTTCTAGGATTTGATCTTTTAACTCTTCAGCCCACATGGGTTTTACTCATGTGATCAATGCGTTTGATTGCCTTGTTGTCGCACAACTTGGACCTTTTAGTGATAAATGAAACTTTGCTCAATTAACTATTTTTTGAGAAGTGACAAACTTCGTTAGCCATGATGTTGCCTGATGCACCCTAATTTTTAGTATGCTTGCACCATTACCCACCATTTTGATGGAGAAGCGAAGCTCCATTATTCTCTCTTCTCTGAAAGAGTTTATCAAATCATCTATTATCAATGATTGTTGCAAATTGCTCTTAACTAATGTGATAACATTTTTTATGCATCAACTGGGCAAGCTGGACTTTTAACCATGAAAATTTCCAAGTGTAACTTTACTCACAATTGCTTCTAAAGTTCATCAAGTAATTCACTATCATAGACTGCCTTTGAGCAACATTGTCCTCAGTTGATGTAGATATTGTCCATTACTCCTCATAGAGTACAAAACATTGCCTCCACCAACTACTCAATTTTTCAAAGACGACATATACTAATGAAGAGCAAGTCCACCCAAACTTTCATGGAAGTAATGTATCAATAACTTTTCATCATGTATTGCCTCAACCATTTTGGTGCAAAAAAGCCATAGATGAATTGTAGGACATTAAGATCCAGTGAACTTATCGAATTGGGGCACTTTAAAGTCCTCAAGAATGACGACATCAAGCATTATACACATCTCAATAACATCACGAACCATGCTAAATTGCCCTTTCAATGGCTCCCAATCATTTTTCAATTTAATAATAGTAACTTGCACTTGTTATTTGGGTCATTTCAACCTTTAAGGAATCGATTTGACTTTGTCTAATCTGAGTTATTTCTATGTCCCTCATTTGCTTCTTATAGATCTTGACAATAGTTGGTGTTTTAGGGGTGGGCTTATATTTCTTCTACAAATAAAAGACGTGCAATGCTACAAAAACCAATAAATATGACATGCTTGTGAAAAAAAAGGTAAATTAAATGCAAGTTTGTCCTTTAAAGGGTGGCAATGATCATCATCTGGTGTTTTATTACACAGATAAGGGAATTCATATTCATCTCAGTCATTTTATACTAATCCAAACTCTCATAGAATCTATGTGATGACCATTTAGCACCTAAAAGCCCCAAAATTTAGGATGCTACATGTCAGGTTTTCCTTGATGCAATTTATAGATGACACATACATTTGAAGGATAGGTTCTATTCATTAAGTGAACATGAGTAAGTTTCTACCTGGTCTCAAAAGGTTTCAGATCTGTCCAGTAATAGTCTTCGTACAATATGAAGCGTTGCAAAGAATGGTTAAGATATATATGCTCAGAATTACCATGCAGACACTCAAATATAAGTTAAGTGTTTCACGCATCTGAACCCTAATCTATAGTCATAGAGAAAACTATTAATCCCCTACCTAACTTAAAAGCTTGTGTGTACTCTAAAAAAAAATTAAAGCAAGTGATGCATGATGCATTACTCTATATTCAAAATGCATGCACAATGTAAGATATTTAAGCGTAAAAAAAAGTGCATGCTGATAATAAAAATGTACAGACCAATAATCAATAAATAATTTAAAGCATAAAAGATGCATATTAATAATAAAAAATATACACACCAACAAAGCCGCAGTGAATGTCCACCCAAATCAAGATCATCGGGATGTGGGTGGAAAGAACGAGAAATTCTTGTCCTTTCTCAGTTAAAAAGGTTTGGAGTCACAACACAACTTAGTATTTCGGTAATTAGAAACCCGAACTAGTCCCAGAGTCTGGATAAAAAGACTGATTGTGTATATAGAGGATGTGTCACCCCCTGTACACCTTACCTAAGGTAAGCTGCATTATTTGTTTAGTTTGATTTTTATTAAGTTGTGTTTTTCTATCCATTGGTCTGTCTATGGGTCAAAAGTCAGTCTATACCAATAGAGCGGACCATAACTTTATGAGTCAAACCTAACCATTCTAACGCTAAAAAATATAAAAATAAAAGAAACTACCCTTTTAATAACGAGAAAATGTTATACATATAAGTTTATAATCTTGGGAATTAAAAGAAACAAAATAAATTTTTGATGTTTTTTAAATATAGGCCAAGTTCTCGTGGCTTTAATAAACTTGTTATTAAATCCATAAGGCATGCAAAAATATAAAAACTATTTTTCTTAAATCTTTGATATTTTTAAAAGATGCTAAATCATGCAAAATATTTTTTGTTCATTTTCTTTTCTTTTATATTTTTTTGTATGAAAATACAAATATGATTTTTTTTAGAAACTTGGCCATAATAAAATAAAAAAATTGATAATTGTTTTCCTAACAACTCATTCATATGTAAAAAAGAAAACTTATCATTATCTACAATCAAACTCGTATCATCACAAATCATCATCAAATAGTCTCAAAACCATACACAATTAATATTTTGTCCCAAAAAGCTAACAATTTATCAAAAAATAGTTTAGGGTTAGGAACTGACCTTCCAATGTTGTTGTGGTTGTTTAGGGAATGTTAGAACAGATGAGAAAAGTTACTAGACTGAGGTAATCCTAGCAGTTCATGGAACCGCGCGGCACCATCTCTGCCAACGCTGGAATCATGAGCTATTACTACTAGAGGAAAAGCACCTAGTGGGTCTGAAACTCCTATATCTGTTCTTTGATTCCTCACTGATAGTGTAGAAAATAGAAACCTGTAAAGAGAGCTCTTTTCCATTGAAATTTCAGTCTTCTTTATGTTTTTCAGTCCATGTCTGTCTTTTCCTTCTATTACTTTGTATTGCCATGGCTGCTTCTGGGGCAAAATCTTATTAGGTTAGAAACTAATTTTTTCCTCTTTGATTCCCCAATTGCAAAGAAGAAAATGGATGCTTGTAGAGAGAGCTCTGCTCTATTGAAGTTTTAGTCTTCCTGTATTTCAATCCAGGTATGTCTTTTCCTTTATCTTCTGTGTATTGTTATGGATTTTTCTAGGGAAAAATCGTATAAGGTGTTAAACTAATTTGTTCCCTCTTTGATCCTCCATTTGTAGAGTAGAAAAAGATTCTTGTAGAGGGAGCTCTGCTCAATTAAAGTTTCAGTCTTCTTTCTGTTTTTTAGTCCATGTATGTCTTTTCTTTCTATTATTGTGTATTGCTGCGACTGCTTCTAGGGAAAAATCCTATCAAGTATGAAACTAATATGTCCCCTCTTTGATTCTCTGCTTGCAAAGCATAAAATGAATGCTTATAGAGGGAGCTCAGCTCCTTTAGAGTTTCGAGTTTGAGAGATCCTGTTGTTGTCCAACTTTGATAACTACTGCTAAGTTAAATGGTGGTTATTGTTGGCTAGATAAATTAAGAGGAAGATTGTTGCTGGAAGCATGAAGATGATTATGGTTATATCTAGTGGATGCCTAATGCTGTTGGTGGATGATGAAATTTAGGGAAGATGATCAAGTAAAGGTTGTTGATGGGGGAGGGGGGGAGGTAAAGCTGTAGGTGGTGGTGGAGATTTGTAGTAGTAGGATGATGGTAAAGGATGTGAAGGTGGACGTCGCACCTCGGTAGACGTCATGGTGGGGGCTGAAAATATACATCATGGAAAGTTAGGAGTCGCCACCTAGTAATTAAAGGAAACCAGGGATCTTAAGAGTTAACACTGGTTTCTGAGATTTAATAAAGGGGTTAGTTATGCTTAAAGGAAGAATGATGTCACTCTTACAACATTTTTTATTATGAAAGGTTACATTTACTATGTGTTTTATCTTAAATATGTCTTTTTGATTGCCATCCTAATTATTTTTAGCCTTTTGTTTTTAAATTTTCTAGTTATCTTGTGAAAAAATTGACATTGATCCTTAAAAATAGAAGACTTGTTAAAGATATTGACATTAAGTTTTAAGAAGGAATTTCCTTCAAGATTGCTAAAAATGAGTGTAACCCGTATTTGATTTTAAGATCTGGACATCGGTCCTTTTAAAAGGAGACATGTAATGGGCATTGGATCTGTAAGGATGGTATAACAAAAAAATTAAATTGGGTTTTGGGCCAATTGATTTTGATTAGTTTCAAAATGAACTTGAATCATAACCTTGCTTCACAAACACAAATCTTTATTCAAGACACCCCCAAGTTCATGAATCATAACCCCTTATAGTTCCTTATTTTCCATTACCTATATTTACCTGTTGCAAGCATCGATTCAAACACTGGACAATTATTGTTTCCTTTTGTAGCATTCAGTATCTACAAGGGATCAATTTTTTTTTTTTTTTTGCACGTGAGCTTACGAAAGTCTAGTGGTTTTGATGTTCCTACTGTAATGAGACTTTATTTTGTACCTTTCATCATTATTCAATACCACTAGCAAATAGTAAATTCTTGAATCAACGGTGCATAACAGGAACATGAGCTGAAACAAGTAAAAAGCGTAATACCTGGTATTGAAGATCACCACCTCTGCTCCCTTTTCTTTAGTTTGCCTCTGTCACTCTTTGTACCTCCCTCTTTTTTTTCCTTTTCTTCCCCCTTTTGTGTCTCACTGTCCTGTTCCTTTTTTTTTTCCTTCCTTTTCTCTACTCACCGTCTCTCTTCGTCTCACTCCCTACCTTTGTGTGTTTTCATTTCTCCCTCCTCTTCATTTTTCCTCTTTTTTTTTATAGAGCCCCCTCCCTTGCTTATTTATCAGCCAGCCAACAGCAGACCAATTTTGAATTTCCTTCTAAAATGTTGTCAATCTTGCAGAATCGACTCTTGAAGATTGGGATGAACCTAGGCTTGAAATTGGGTAAGGTGCTAGCCACTAATATCTTTTTGCTTGATTTATGGGAGAAGATTAAGGCATGAACAATACAATTTAACCTCCTACGATAGCAGTACACAATGAAAACGTGGACTCTTGTTTTGCATGAGAATCAATCATGATTAGTAATTGAAGGCAAAGATTGCATGAATTCTTTCCTTTGATATGTTCTTGATTTTGCCACGTGATTCTTTCTTCAGCTAAGGAAAGTGCTTCGGCTTCCTTATGTTCTTAGTCCCATTTCCATCCTAGGCTCTGTTGGTAAATGAAAATTCCTTTGCATGAACAACTCCCTGCATTCTTCCAATGCGTAATTGCTGTCCGTATGAAATAGTCCCAGCTGTGAACATGTTTGTCCAACATCCCTCATTCAATGTTCATATCACGAGAAAATGTTTGCTAGCACAAACAATTATATCTTTGAACAATTTCAAACACACTTGCAAATTGAGGTTCAATCTCGTATGCGTGAATTGCAAGCAACAAATTCTAAAGTGAATTTGGTTACTGAAACTGGTTTAACAATGACTCAAAACAATCTGAAAGTGCAAAAGAAAGGAAACAAATTCAAGAAGAAACAAAATACTAATAAAAAGCATAGATTTTATTTCTATAGTGGAAATAAAGGACACTACATAAAAGAGTGCAGATTCAAGAATTTTAACAAGAAATGTGGGTTCTTTCAAAGTGAATATGGTTGAAAAAGACGAAGCAGGGAGTTGGTTGCCATGGTTTCAAACTTTCAAATTGGAATGATTACCAAATTAAATATGACAACTAATGTTGTGAAGACTTCGGATTGGTGGTTGGATTCTGGTGCAACAGTTCATGTTTGCAACAAAAAAGCATGGTTCAAGACTTATAAAGAATTGAAGAAACCTGAAGAGGTCTTGATGGGCAACCATAATTCTACCAAAGTTTTGAGAAAAGAACTATTGAGTTGAACTTTACTTCTGGATAAAAATTGTTTTTAATCAATGTGTTTCATATTCCTGAGATTAGGAAAAACCTTGTATTTGCTAGTCTCTTGAGCAAGAAAAGGTTCAAGATTGTTTTGGAGTCTGATAAGGTTTTTGTAACTAAGAGTGAGATGTTTGTGGAAAAAGGGTTATTCTTGTGATGACATGTTTAAGTTTAGTATTAATAAAATCAATGTTATTTCTGCTTATATGGTTGATTCTACTTCTCTTCTTTGGCATGCTAGATTAAGACATCTAAATTATAAATATTTGAAATACATGTGTAAGCATGGTTATATTTCATATCAGCATGATAATAATAACAAATGTGAAGTATGTATTGAAGCAAAAATGACAAAGAAGCCTTTTTCTAGAGTAGAAAGGAATTCTCAATTACTTGAGTTGGTCCATTTTGATATATGTGAAATAAATGGTATGTTAACAAGGGGTAGGAAAAGATATTTCATAACTTTCATTGATGATTATTCTCGTTTTACATATGTTTACTTGTTAAGAACTAAAGATGAAGCCTTTGGAAAATTCAAAGAATTCAAGAAAATTGTAGAAAATCAAAAGGAAAGGCAAATTAAAATTCTCAGAAATGATAGAGGTGGAAAATACTTTTCTAAGGAGTTTTCTATATTTTATAAGGAAAATGGAATAATTCATCAAATGACAATACCCTATACACCACAACATAATGGATTTGCTGAAAGGAAAAATATGACCTTGGTGGATATGGTCAATGCTATGCTTTTGAATGCTAATTTACCAAATAATTTATGGGGTGAAGCCTTACGTACTGCATGTCACATTCTTATATAGAATACTATCTAAAAAATTAAATGTTTCTCCCTATGAAGCATGGAACGATAGAAAACCAAATATGAATTATTTTAAAGTGTGGGGGTGTGTAACTTTTTATAAAGTTTCTGATCCTCAAAGAACAAAATTAGGACCTAGAGGTCTTATGAGTGTCTTTGTTGGCTATGCATAAAATTCAATGGCTTATAGACTTTTGGATTTAGAAACTAATGTGATTATTGAATCTATACATGTTGAATTTATCAAAAATAAATTCATAAGTGATTCAAATGTGCAAGAACCAAATCTAAAAGTAATGACTCCTAGCTCAACGTTAAGTGAAAAACATAAAAAACTAGAAGTAATAGGTTCAAGTGAACCTAGAAGAAGTCAAAGAGTTAGAAAGGAAAAATATATAGACACAAATTTTATTTTTACTGATTCAATTGTATTTTTAGTGGAATGTGATAGAAATACAGTATTGAAAAGGACACCTATGATCCTAAATATGGAAGATGATCCAAAGACATTTAGTCAAGCTATGTCTTCTAGGGATGTTGCTTTTTGGAAATAAGTGGTAAATGATGAAATGGATTCAATATTATCTAACAATACTTGGGTTCTAGTAGATTTACCTCCAGGTTCTAAGCTAATAGGATGTAAATGGGTATTTAGAAGAAAATACAATACCATGGATTCCTTACTCAAATACCTATCAACCTACCAAATTTCAATAGACAAGAGCTCATATAAGAGAGACATGATGTTCTTAAGACAACCCATAAATTCTGCCAACATACAGGTTTTGTGAAGAAACAAGTTCAATTTATTTCTAAAGCATCCAAACCGACATGTAAATTGTTTATTTGTATGGAAAAAGTCTTTAATTGGACAAGTTAACTTCTCTAAGTCCAAAGTCAAAGCTTAAAATTTTTATGCAAGACTGTTTTTTTCTTCTTTTTAGAAAAACAATTATTGTACTACTTAAATGTAGATTATTTACTTTGAAAAGCACTATTTTTTTTTAAGGATATAAACGGATTGGAGGGATGTGGGGATTAGGGTTTCCCATCAAATAAAAAGAAAGAAAAGGTGGCGACTAGAAAGAAAAAGAAAACTCCACCCTTTTCTCCTTGACCTGAAATTATATTCTCATTTGTTCTCTTCATTAGTTTTTCAATAGATATGCAAAGCTAAGTTATTTTTCTTGGTTGAAAGATACAAAAACCTTTAAATTTTAAAAATTGTGAAAGCTATTCTATCTTTTCCTTTTAGTTTATATGTTGAATATGAATATTTTCATATGTTTATTTCCTATGATTGTTAGAGCAGACTCTAAATTATTTTTCTAAACCAATCTACTGCTAAGTTTGTTATCAAAACCAGAGTTGTGATATTTTAACTTGTGAAACGACTATGTTTAATAATTTTAGCATATTTATGTTGTTAATCTTAGGGAAAATATTCAATTAAATCAAGCATAAACTGTAGACAATTTGTTATCTTGATTTATCAACTTATCTAGTTCTTAAGGCTACCATTGAATTAAATTACTAGTATGGACATTGTGGTTGTTTAATGGTTAGGGTTAGTTACACTGCGGATTGGTTAACTGACTAATGTTAAGAAAAAATAGATATTCAGAATATAAATTAACGTATTGTTTCAATGATCAATTTTGATTTTCATAGGTTGATGTTTACTTGAGACCAATGTTTTTATCTTGATAAGGTTCAAATTTATTTAATTTAGCTTGATTGTTTTATTCTGTTTACCATAGCATAGCCTAAATAACTTCAAAACCCTCCAACATTGAATTATCTAGCATAAAGACCTGAACTAGATTTTCCTCGTAGGATCGACCCCTTGCTTGCTCTATACTATCTTGGTTGTCTAAGCTAGGATAATTAATTTGTATGATCGTGACATCATAACATAATCTCTGTTCAGGCGACCATCCCATGGTTCGTAATCGGGTAACTTGCCAAACCCATGTTGACTTGGGCTCAGCGCATGGCTAAACCTAAGTATATTGGGTCTAGTAAGTAGTCAGACCCATGTTGGCTTAGGTTCATCACATGGTGAATCTAAATATAATGGGTTTAACAGCTTGTCAGACCTACGACGCCTTGGGCTCAGGATATGGCTGAACTCAAGTATATTGCATCTAGTGATTCCCAGATCTATGTTAACTTTGGATCAACATATAGATGAGTCCAAATATATTAAGTTTTAGATTCTTTCAAAGCATCAAAATATTGATTCAAAAAGACTGACTCATCAATTACTTCTCAAAACTTTATGCATTTGATGCTAAAAGACATGAAAAGCTTCTTGGGAGATAAACAATTAGATTTGTCTTGTCTCTTTAAGTAAGACAGGTGTCTCCCCACATTGATTTTAAATGTTGTCTTGGGTAGGCAAAACAATAATATTTTTTAGAAGACCATTTAGTTATGTATAATCAATACAATAAGCGTTTAACCTTTTAGGGTTATAATATGATGCCACATGTCCTTCATGGGAACAAGAGGCAATGACTTATATAAACCTTCATATTTTTCAATCCCATATTTTACTTTTGCCAAAATTTCTTTCTGTACTCCCTACAATCAAAGCCTTAAATGAGAAGAATTCTTTTCTCTATTTTTGCAAAAGAGTCGTTTTCTAGGTGAACACATAACACACTCCATCATTTCTTTGTTTTTTGTTTCAAACCTTCTAGAAAATGGATTCTAGAAAAAGCAAGAAAATCATTTCTTGTAAAGAGTTTCGATTTTAGGCCTGAAATTGGAGTTACTCGTAAGGGATCTACAGCCATTAGAATAGGTCATAGATTTGACGGTGGCTATTCAACCTTCTTTTACAGGAAGAGGGAGTGAGACATGTTAAAACCCAATTTTTTGCCCCTACTTTTGTATATAATTAGAAAACAAATCCAAAAAATGTGTTTTAGTAATTTTGATTAATCTTAATCATTTTGTTATTTTCTTCATTCTTTAATTTTTGTGTCTCAAAACAAAATCTTAAAAATCTTAAAAAAATACAAAAACAAATATATAAAAAAATAAAAAACTAAAAATACAAAAATAAAAAATAGTTGGGGTCGAAATTGGGCCAATAATTGAGTATCGTGAGAAAAAATGAAGCTTGGAGATTTTTGGGCCATAATTGAAGGCTTAATGGAAGAAGAATTTGAAGAAAATGGCTTAAATTGATTTAATTTGGCTTAAATTGAAATAAATTAAAGTTCAAGTATGAGTTTGGAGCAAATAGCCAAGTAGAAAAATCAATTAAGGGTCTGATTGAAAAATAAAAATTGAAATTAGGCACTAAATTAACTTAAAAATGGAAAATTGAAAGATTGAGGGCCAAAATGAAGACAATAGAGAAATTAGATGGGTTTTCTTTATTTTGTCAAAGGATAATTAAAACGTTTGTTTGACAGTTCTAAACTTTCCTGTGTTTGTTTGTCATTAGAAAAGTTGGTCAACGAAAAACACTTTCTAGTCAAAGGAAAATTTAGCTTCGTTTTCAGGAAAATGTTTTTCTTTTATTTGGGCGGAAAATATTTTCCGGAAGTTGTGAAAAATTTAGAAATGTCATATTATTTGTTGATTTTATCAAATTTGGTCCTTAAACTTTTGATTGCTATATATATTTTGTTTTGAATATTTTTTTTTCAATTTCATCCCTTACAATTTGATTTTTATGTTAACTTTAGTTCTCATTTTTATGATTGTTATTTACTTTTCTCTTATCATTTTTTTAATTAAAATTTTTTATCTATCAAATTTTCTCATTGTTTTAATTGTTACTTATTTTATTTGAAATAATTTATGAAATTGTAATTATTATTATTTTAATTTCTTCATCTTTCATTTTTTTTTCATCTGTTAAATTTGAACTCTATTATTTTGATTATTATTTATTTTATTTGAGATAATTTATGAAATTATATTTTTTTCAATTTCATTCTCATTTAATTTTTTAATTTGTAAAATTTGTTCCTCATTATTTTAATAAACTTGAAAAAATAAAACATTAATAAGTTATTTTCTAGCTCATTTTCCATGATATAATCAAACATTTGAAGGTGTTTTCCAACTTACACTACCAAACATCGAAAAATAATTCACTTTCCCAGAATTCACTGCTTTCCAGCAAACAAATGGGGCCAAGAAAAAGAGGTGAAATTGACCGAATTAAAAAAGTTCAAATAACAAGGACTGAAATGCAAAAGGTATTGAAATGAGAGGATGAATTTAAAGTTTGGCATAATTCTAGTTGAAAAAGACCTAAAATAAAACAAAGTCGTCATATTAAGTGAAATTGTGTGTTTTTTTTGGAAAGAGAAGAAGCTTTAAGCATTCAAAGAAAAACGACGACTATTTGTCCTTGAAAATGCAAAAGTTCTAGGTTCCTAAATGTGCATTAAAAGCTGACCTTTTTCCCCAAATCTAGCCTTTAATTAATTCTCTTGGCCGGTAAAAAACACATGCTAATGATCTATAACACGTGGTCTCTCATCTTGAGGCAAAAAAACCAGATTTCTTGCCATGATCCTCTCCCAACAGACTAAGTGAAGAAGGGTAGGTGGCTAGTACTTGAACAAACTTCAGGTCCAGGTTGAATTAGTTACATGATGGGTTGTTTTTATATGGGTTGTATTCTTGGTAGTTGGGTTGTGTTTCCATGTGGTTAGTATTTTTAGGCTTCAATATACATTAGGTTGGTCTTAGATCTTCCTTGATAAAAACTAATGGGTTTTGGGCTATGTCTTTGTTCACTTGGGTTGAATTAGTTGGGTTTATATTCATGGATTTAATGGGTTTGAGTTAAGAATACTCATATTCCTAAAAACTAATAAATTAAAAATAAAAAAAATGTCAAATTTATGCCAATGATATTTTATGTGCATTACAACCAAGTCTTTCTAAAAAAATCATTTCTGCATATTCTATCATTGTACAAAAAAAAAATACATTTGTCTTTCTAGTTTGCTTTTTTATTACAAAAAAGAAAAGGAAAAGCCAAAAGTATTTTTCAAGTTTTAGCATTTGACAAAAATATTTGTTTTAGCATTTTTATAAAAAAAAAACAAAAAACAAAAAAATGTTTGTGCATACAAATTCAGACTTAATAACAAATCTATTAAGTCCATTAAGAGTTGGCCCATTGGCCCTACATACCAAAAAAAAATTAAAAACCCATGTTTCTTTTAAAAAAAAACAATGATAAAAATTCTCAATTTACAAGATTTGTTTTAACAAGATAGCCAAAACTCATTTATGTTACTCTTGTGAATTCAACGTTCAATTCTTATTATCCACATAGGTCAAACACTTATTCTTTTATCAACCTAGAGAAAACCTTCATTTTTAAGGATAGATGAAATTTTTTATACGTCACCTTTTTTAAAAAAAATCGATGTCTAGATTTTAAAATCAAATACATGTTACGTTTAATTTTAGCAATTTTGATGAACATTCTCTTTTTTAAGACTTAACATCAATATCTTTGACGAGTCTCCTATTTTTAGGGACTTATGTCATTTTCTAACGTGTCTAAAGACTGACGTCACACTTTTCACATAATAATTAGAAAATAAAAAAAAGTTAAAAACAATGAGGATATTTGATGGTAATCAAAAAGATAATTTTAAAAGAAAACATATAGTAAATGTAATAATTAAAAAAAAATGCTTTAAAGGTGACGTCGTTCGTCCCTTAAGCATAATTAACCTCTTACTTGAGTGTCTGGAATCAATGCTTATCTTTAAGATCACTAATTTCCTCTAATTACTAGGTGGATACTTTGATTTTCCACGATATATATTTGGCCCTCGTCGCGACGTCTATCGAGATGCGACAAGATTGTTCCTTAAGAGGCTTTAAATCTCAGGGGACAACTAAGGTTGCTCACGACATCTCAGGAAGAGGCATAATGTATGGTGTCATATGAGCAAGTGACCTTAGTGAATTTAAAACAACCAAAGACTTTATGGTCTTATTGCCTAAGGCTGGTGATCAAGTTATTCATGTCACTAGCAAACCTGTTATTGACAATTTTATCATAATTCCCCTCATATTCATATATGAGTTTGGGTACTCGTTTCCCTTGCCGGGGTTTGTAAGGGGTGTATTTTGTTATTTCAATATAAGTTTGGCTTAACTCCACCCCAACGGGTGGACTACCCTGTCAGCCTTTGACAAGCTAATGAAGATTCTTTAGGAGAAACCCACAATTAGGGTGTTTAGACATTATTATTTGTTAATTAGCAGTGCCAATGCGCCCAGGGGGGCTTCCATACTTTGGTTCTTTACCATTTCAACTAGTCTTGAGGGCTTATGAAATGTACCTTTTAAGTTAAATCTACTTGGTTTAAGAAGTGGAGGGAAAGATGGGTGATAGTGAGATTTGAAGGTATGGCTAGACCTTAGGGGGGATAATACTATTTAGGGTTGCTCTCACTTTTAGAAGCACCTTCTATTGGTGTGAACTATAAGTTTTTTCTCAATGAGAAGGATAAGTGGGTATGTAGTAGGTTATGTGTACTTTAGACTGAGTAAGAAATAAACCGCATAGCACAAGGGTTCTATGGTGCTTCTGGTAGTTTTAGCTTAGTATGTTATTTTAGCTTCATGTGTTATTCATCATTTAACTTTTCCCTTGTGTAGGATCCTTACCAAGAGTAGCTTAATCAGACTTCAGTGGATCTACACATCAAATAGTTGATGTCTTATCCCAAGTGTAGGAGTGTCGAAGTAATAAATAACTTAGCAAGACTGGGGTTGATCCACAAGGAGGTTAACTATATAAAATCACAAATAATAAAAGAAAAGGGAGTTGAAGATAAATTTGAGATGTGATAATGATGTAAGGATTTAAACAAAGATAAAACAGTTGCCAAGGTTAAAGGGTCCACTACTAGTATTTCAAATAGGTATAGTATAAACTCTTTTTATTACTCAACTGGAAACCAAACACAAATGAGGTTCCAATCAGATGATTTATTATTAATGACTTACTATAAATTATTAACATAATCATATTAATTATCTTGTTTGAGTAAAGCCAATACTTGTAAATGTTGTCAGGTATTCATGGTGCTAAGTTATGCCAACAACAAATCAAGTTCTTTTCATAGCACAAGTGTCGGTTATCCATACAGTAGGCTATGAAAGGATCAGGTATTTGTTGTACTAAGGGTTGTACAATACAAATCTAGATTAACCATTTAACAGGCAAGATATTAGGAATGAGTAAGATAATAATTATAAAACATGTTAATAACAAACTTGAGTTTATACTAATTTTAACACCATTAGTGTAACCTTTCACCTTGACTAAAAAAAACGTAACAAAACATAATAAAGAGGGAAGACATAAATAAATAAGATAAGAACATAATTATGATATAAGTTAACTAAGTATAGTAAAGGAAATGAAAGGTACAAACAAGAGATTAATGAAAATATAACATGAAATAAAACTTGAACATTACAAAAATACAAAGAAAGAAAGCAAGAACATGATCTTGATCTGAAAACCAAGATGCCTAAATTTATGGCAAATGCATCCTTTTATAGGCTAAAATTTAAAACTATTGATTTGATAACTAATTATTGAGTTGGTGGCCAACTCTTGACTTGGTGGCTAGCTATTGACTTCTTAGCTGGACAAAACATCATTGCTAACATTAGAATTTGAACAGATAGTCTTCATGAAAGTTGTGGGTATTTGTCTCAGCTTTCTAAGAAAAAGGAATGAGCTCATTTGGACTTCTAAAACTCAAGATATGGGTTGAACACCAAATCATGTCTGGGCTACAGAACAGATTCAAACTTCTTTTTTGTTGCTAAGATTTCAACTTGAAAAAGGTAACTTTGAATCTTGGAATTTTCATAAATGTTTTAAGCGTATGTCTCAGCTTTCCATCAAGATAAATTAGACCTAAATCCAAGATCTACAGCTCCAATTATGACCTCATAACCGAATGGTGTTTCAGTTTGAATTGAACCAACATCTCTTCTCTAAGCTTAGCCCTATCTTTATCTTTTCAACTTCAATAGTTAAACACATCAATCAATCATTTAAATTATGAGATATGCCTGCATTTAAAATGAGCTTCACCATAAATTAAAGATATCTTATATTATCAGACTTGTTGTTATAAAACATTCTTAAGTTAGGGAATTTAATGATACTTTAAGTGCACTATGATGATGTAAAATCTTAATGAAAATGCACTTTTAAGTACTGATCAGATAGTATTTCTTGGATGAGCAAGTACTAGGCGGCAATCTTGTGAGTGAGAGTATTGAATGAATTCCTTACCTTGGATGACTATGAAGACTTTAGTGAGGGTAGCGTTTAATAGAGTGATACGTATTTTAGGGTGGATGAGGTTTTCTCTAATCGATCTCTTCTGACTTTTCCTTGGGTTTTATCCCTCCTAGAAAAGCTATCCTGATTGGGAGACCTCTTGGGAAAGTTTTCTTTAAAGAAACGAGGAGGACCATGACGCAGCAGACTGGCCTCCTCTACTTGATTACAGTTATTCATGGCTTGTTTAACTTTCAACAAGCTTTTTCTTAGTAGGGCATACAACTATTTCCATAGAGTTCTTCCTTTTAGTCCACTTGTGAGGGCTTTAGAAGCCACATACTCTATTAATTATTCAACCTTAAGCATTTTCTTATTAAACCTTTTTAAATATACTCTCATTGACTTGTCATCCACTTGAGTGATCCTAGAAATTTTTATGGAACTCTTTTTTACTAGGATGCTTGTACTGAATCTTGGCACTAACTAGGTATAAAGGTCATCAAAGCTTATGATAGAGCTTGACTCCAAATTGTTGCACCACGCATGCACCGACCCCCTGAAGGTTATGGGGAGGATATTGTACATGACATAGTTATCCTAGATGACAAGTTCCATATTGTTATGGATATTCTGCACATGTTCCATCGGGTCTGCAAGACCATCATAGTTATTCAAGGTCGTTTTAATTGAAATGTATTCCTTAGGGATACGAGTATGCAACACTTGTTTGGACAAAAGAGAATCTCAAATCTAATGAGAAGGGTGTAAACATCCTCATTCATATATTCCCCTATAAGTTGCTTTTCAGTCCTATGTCTGTAAGGTTATAGAGAGCTCAAGGTTTCTACCATAAAACAACAAGATCAATAGATAACCTCTTTCTCATAATGACCAGATGAACTCAAGTATGTTAGGTTTGCCAGCTTGCTAGGCCTATGTTAACTTGGGCTAAGTACATGGTTGAACTCAAGTATGTTGGGTTTGGTAGCTTACTAGTCCCTTGTTGACTTGGGCTCAGCACATGACTGAACCCAAGTATGTTAGGTCTTGCAGCTTGCCAGACCCGTGTTGACTTGGGCTCAACACATGGCTAAACCCAAGTGTGTTGAGCCTGGCAACTTGCCACACCCGGATTGATTTGGGCTCAGCATATGGTCGATCCCAAGTATATTAGGCCTGATAACTTATCACACCTATGTTGATTTGAGCTCAGCATGTAGTTGAACCCATATTTATTGGGTCCGGCAAGGTTCCAGACCCACGGTGCCTTGACCTCAGCTCTTGGTTGAGCTCAAGTATATTGGGTCTAGTAACTTGCTAGACCCACGACACATTGGGCTAAGCATATGGTTGAACCCAAGTATATTGGGTCTGGCAGCTTGCTGAAACCATGACGCTTTGGGCTCAGCGTTTGGCTGAACTCATGTATATTGGGTCTGATAACTTATCAAATTCATATTGTCTTGGGCTCAACACATGGTTGAACGTAAGTATAATAAATCTAGCAATTTGGTAGACCTATTACACCCTAGGCTCGCATCGGGTAAAGCCCAAATATATTGGATCTGACTTGGGCTCAACACATGGACGAACCTAAACATATTGGGTTTTAAACTCTTCAGAGGATCAAAATATGGAGTCAAAAACACTGACTCATCAATTTGTAAGGATAATTGTCAGAAATACAAAAGTACATGTTATAAACAAGATAGTGTTATTAAACCTCACAATGAGGGGGGGAAAAGGAGTTATCCATGATCAATCGATAAAAAAAATTAACAAATTAACCTAGTTAGCTAAAGCACTAACAGAGGATAAATGCTTAACCTTATAATTTCTAAACATTTTCATGTTTATTTACCATTAAAAAAAATTAATCAATTGAAAACATTTTCCAATCACAGGAAAATTTAGCTTGATTTTCAAAAAAATATTTTCCTTTTATTTTGGGTGGAATGCACTTTCTAGAAGTTGTAAAAAATAAAAATATATTGTTATTTATTGATTATATCAAATTTATTTCTCTATCTTTTAATTGCTATATATTTTGTATTGAATCTTTTTTTATTTATTTCTTTTCAATTTTATCCCTTATAATTTGATTTTTAAATTAACTTTGATCTTTATTTTTTATTGTTATTTGTTTTTCGCTCATTTTTTTTAATTGAATTTTTTTTTACCTATCATATTTGGTCTTCATTCTTTTGATTGATATTTTGTTTTGAAATAGTTTATGAAATTGGATTTTTTTTTCAATTTCATCATCTTTCGACTTTTTTTTATGTGTTAGATTTGATCTCAATTATTTTAATAAACTTGAGAAAAAAATTAAAAAGTTATTTTTCAACTTATTTTTCATGGAATAGTCAAATATTGAAAAGTATTTTTCAATTTATTTTCCTTAACACTGTTAAACATCAACAAATAATCTATCTTCTAAAATTTACTTTCCATTGAAACTATTTTCCAAAAAGAAATTACTTTTTAGAAAACAAGTGAAGCCTAAAAGTCTTATGCTTAGATAGTTTGTGAGATTTTGTTTTTAATTTTTGAAGTTCATATATGAAGATTTATTTTTGTTAAAGAAATTGTTGAAGTAAAAGACTGATTGTGACAGCCCATAAATACTCTAATACTTACTAGGTCATCAAAAAAAAAAATGTTAGGTCATATTCATTGAGCCCAAATCATATAGTCAATGGTTGAATCATATTTAATTGGTATTTAGCATTGTGGTCCAACCGTATTTAAAAAAAAATTGAATTTTTTTTGTTTTAAATTATTTGTTTTTTGTGTTTTTAAATTGTTTCGAATTGTTGATATTATAAATAAATTTTAAAAAATAAAAAAATATTATTTTATTATATTTTAAAAAAACTTTAAAATATAATGTCTTAATGCGAAATATAAACTATTAAAAAAAAAACACCACACTCATCACACATGAAAAAAAAAATCTCCAACGAAAATCTAATTAGTGGGCTTTGGTGTTTAAATATTTTGGGCTCAGGGCTGACCTCTTTTCTTTTTCCGCAAATATTCCCCTCGGCTCTGGGAATTGAGTCGGGCTGACGGTACTCGAATACATAGACGGTCGTCTCCGGCTAAAAGAGATAACGAATTGAAAGTGGTGAATTGCTAACCGGAGAGGTAAGTCCTCTCTGGATTTGATTTATTTTATTTTATTTTCAATTCCCAAATGACCGAAAACCTTCTTCTTGTTTTGTTTATTTTCAAAAAATTGCTTTGATTTATCTGCTGTGAAGACTCAAGAGAGTGGGATTGAGGTCAAGATGGCCTATGAAATAAATGAGCTAAAGAGTGAGTACTCCTTTTCTACTTAATAAGAATTTTCTCTCGCAGTTCACAAAGTTTTGTTCTCGAGAAATAAAATTCAGCTACTGTTTTGCAGAAATTGGATTGGGTCTCATTGGCTTTGGCATCTTTTTTACCTTTCTTGGTGCGCTTCTCTTCTTTGATAGAGGTTTGCTTGCCCTTGGGAATGTAAGGCTGTTTTTTTTCTCTTCTTTTTTAAAGATTTTACTTGTGACAGAG
>Ga0307518_10000852_pt1 | contig 22810 bp, 12 predicted proteins | sample 25_EM_MG_FD_203889 | JGI IMG/M metagenome (GOLD analysis project Ga0307518, IMG submission 203889) | Populus trichocarpa ectomycorrhiza microbial communities from riparian zone in the Pacific Northwest, United States - 25_EM | ecosystem: Host-associated > Plants > Roots > Unclassified | place...
CTCTTTTCTTTTAATTGAATTATGAAGACATCTCAATTGCGTTATTGCATTAAATGGCAATTAACCATGTATAGATTCTCCCGTGTTGGTACGGAGTGTTTGTTACTGGAGTACAACTGTATTTTTTTAAAAAAATTTAATTTTTTTTATCATTTAAATATATTAATATTAAAAATAAAAAATATATATATTTAAATAAAAAACAGTATTAAATAGACAACCTGCCAAAATAAAAAAAATAAATATTTTTGATAACTGAATGAATCTATTATTTTATTGAAAAGAAAGAAGCGGAAAGATGATGTGTCTCGTACAAACTAATGCTACCATCATTTAATAATTCAAATCACCTTTTACTTTTCTTTTTTTAGTTTTAAAATATATTATATAGAAAAAACACTAAAGAAGATTACATTTTGGAATGAGACTTACTTCATATCTATAATCAACATCATTTATTTTCATTCAAGTATTAAATGTTATTAAATTCTAAAAATAAATGAATAACAACAAATGCAATCTAGAACGAGTGTCTTAAGAGCATTCCTTGACTTTTAGCAATAAAGAATTACGATCCTTGGAATGTTGATGGGTGGGTTGAGCATGAAAATAATAATTATCAAATCTATTTATATGAATTTTTTTTTGCATGCATGATTTTGCTCAGCTAGTGGAGAATGTATTTTCATGGATGGGTATAGTCTTTTATTGCATACTAGATTAACTCTTTCAAGATTTTATAGATATGTGTTTGAAATTGTAGTAGCGATAATAGTTTAAAATATTTTTTATTTAAAAATATATCAAAATAATTTTTTTTTATTTTTAAAAAATAATTTTTAACATCAATATATCAAAACAATCTAAAAACATAAATTCAAAATTCAAAATTTTAAAAAACATAGTTTGTTACTCATTCCAAACCTCATCCATAAATACAGAAAAGAAGGTCGGTGGATAGAAGCTTCCTGGATTAGATAGAGTTTTCCTCCGACAATGGATCCCATACGGGAAAAAAAGTCAAATTTATTTAGAAAACAAATGTTTTGAAGTTTGACTGTTCCCGATCTGAAAGTCCTGACGTGGCATATTAAAGATAAGTTATTAGCTATTCAGAATATTATTTTTCGTGAAATATCAAATAGTTTTATAAGAACATAAAAAAGTTATACCATAATATTCATCAACAGTGATTTAAGTTTTAACGTAAGTCGTAAGTGTAATAAATATATTCATCCATACTTTATTTTGAAATTATGCGATCGAATGGCAGCATCGATGATGCTATCGCTGCTGGGATGAGTAAACTGAGTTCGTGGAGGTGGTAAGCTTTTCCGACTTTAATATGGGCAGATCATTTCTCGGGTAACGGTGAAGTCAAATTGATGGTGTTCTGGAAAATTCAAATAATTGGAGAATAAAGTTATATTTTGAATAATTAATTAATTCTTATAAATTTTTTTTAGTCAAGTAGCTAGAGGCGGGTGAATGATATCCGTAAAAAATTTCATTTGATAAATTATGAGATTCTTCTATGATTAAGTTAATGATTTTTTTTATAAAAAATATAATAATATTACAAAGTTATATTTTAAAAATAAATATGCAATAAAGAATGAAAATTTTAAACCTTTTAAGTTGAAAAATTTATGATCTATTTATACTTTATGAGTCATTTTATAAAAAAAACTAAAATATAATGTTATCTTGATAGTGTTGCATAAGACAAATATCTCTGACATGTATATTAATATTAATATTAATAAAAAACACTTCTGACATATGTATTTAATATCAAAGAAATATAATAGGTCATTAAAAGATTTTTACACATTATTTTTTATACAATAATAATATTAATGAAAATATAATAAATTCTTGGTTTTTAAAAGATTTATTTTATTCATTAAGGCCTGGTTGGGAGTATGATTGCGATTGCTTTTCAAAGTGCATTTCGTGCCGAAATGTATCAAAATGATGTTTTTTTATTTTTTAAAAATTATTTTTGAAATCAGCACATCAAAATGATTCAAAACATAAAAAAAATTAAATTTTAGTAAAAAAAATTAAATTTTTTAAAAACACGATTTCATAAAATAGTTTTTTTTTTTTTCCATAAAGGCTCGTCACGTGGAGTGGAGAACTCCATGTGAAGATACTCTCGTGAGAAAACTTATAATCAAATTAGAACTGGACGGAAATCTTCAACTTTAGTCTTGTTGGCGTATAAGAAAGAAAACTCCGAATCCGGTAGCTATTTCTGGCAAAGCACGTACTCATGCGTGAAAAGCATGGAATCAATCAATCAATTTCTTAATTTCTAGTATTAAGTTCGTGTTGACACGAAACTTAATTTTGTGGTATTAATTGCTAGGCAGAGAACTATCCAACCCAGGTGTCGTTAAGCAACTGAGAAAAATGCTGGATTCTCACAGGAGCCCCCGCCGCCGCCGAAACTAATCCAATTTTTACTCGTGCTCAATATCATGCATGGCACGTTTTTGAAGTAGAGTAATAGAAAAGACGTTTGCAATTTCTTAGTCAAGAAAAATAAAGAAGACGAAGAAGGAAAACCAATCAAGTAAAGCTCCGAGAAAGTGATGGAAGACCATCCGGTATTATGGATTTAAAAAAGGTTCCAGGCTCCAGCTATGTACGTGAGGGTTCATTGTCAAAGAGAGGTTCCATCCATGGTTAATCAATGACACGACATTGTATAAATGCTAGAGCGCCAAAGTCGTGAGTATGACTCCTGGCTTGGTGATATTATCAATGCTAATCATGCCCGTACCGACAGCCATACCCCGTCTTTCTCCTGCAAGGCCGCAAAGCAATTACTGAATCAAAACACGTCCTCATTTAAAGTCGAGTTTGTTTTCATATTTTAAAATATTTTTGAAAAAAAGTTGAATTTTTTATTTTATTTATTTATTTTAAATTAATATCTTTTTAATGTTTTAAGATTATTTTAATGTGTTGATATTAAAAATAATTTTTTAAAAATAAAAAAATTATTTTAATATATTTCTAAACAAAAAATATTTTAAAATCCAAATATTACCGTACTTTTAAACATCCCTGAAACACCTTTGAGATATGAACTGCACTTGCTCCCATGACAACATAAGTTTAAGCGCCCCTATACCATTTGTAATGCCTCAAGTTGCCACCAACTTTTACTTAACATGGTGAAAAAAATTGTCCTCTCATAAACTAAAAACTTTAGCTCCGAGGTATCACTTATTATTTAGTCTAGGTAGTTGTATATATCCGAAATCTCCACAATTCCTTTCTCAGGTGGAATTAGGACATCACTTCTCCAGTGAGTTCAATCATGTTTCTGAATCCATAATATTTACCACTCTGATCAACAAACTTCAGGCCAGGGGATTTCAGATGATCCAAGCTGCAGAACTCCAGTAACATTCGGCTTCTGAAACACATTTAAAAGCGATATCTAGTTCCATAGTATGCGTGTCACGACTTGGGGCATTTTCGTTTTGTGAAAACAATGTGAACCAAACATGTGCGTGATTAATGCCTGCTTTATTGAGTATATCCTTATCCAAGGACCACATGATAATCCACGTCGACGTGCTTAAGCTTTTCTAGACAACAAGGACCTCTAGCTAGTCAAACAGCAAGGAAGGTAGCGGACTCAAATTGAAATGGAAACTAGTTTCTCTACCCCCCACCATCAATGTCAAGCATGTAAAACGTTTCCCCAGCTTTTTATAAGCTGAAATGACAAGACATCCTGTTTACAACTTGAAAGGGTATTATATATCAACTTAAATGGTACACCTTTCTTCCCCAAATAACAAAAGCTCTCCAGCAGGGATGCTGTTGATGGCATTAATAAGAAGCCCCGCCCATGCCCATATCACTAGTGGATTAACAGATATGGGAGTGCCTTCCTTGAGTACATCACCTAGAAGAAGTTTAGTTAAAGATGAAAGAAAAGCTCAAAGTTAATACATCAGTCTCCAGCTTGCTTGAGAAAAATCTCGTGATAGCACCAAAAGAACGTAACTGCTTCTGAAAGACAAGTCTCCTTGCAAGCTTTCCAAAAGAAATCGTGGCTAGGTAACTGCTCCATAAGTAAAGATTAAGACAGGACAACCATATATGTATATGTACACACACACACACACATATATGTGTGTGTGTGTATTTATGTGTGTATGTATTTCACCTGCCAACTTGGAACAAAGTATGGCACCCCAAGCTTAACATCGTTGCTTTTTGCAACCAGTATGCGGCTCAATTCATGTGACCCCAGAATAAGTGCAGTCACAAGGGCTCCAGGTAGCCCATCCTCATGTGGCATTTAAAATATTAATGTTCTTGTCAGAAAAAACTAACGAGTTCTGCATCATGAAAAAGTCTAGACAGGTCAAAGAAAATGCTTATACAAAAAAGAATTAGAAGCCTTGATGATAAACTACAAAAAAGAATAGACATAAAAGGCATTATAAACACTATAGCATCAAACTAAATTTATCCACATGAGCAAGGGCAACAAAAATGGACTATCCTCCCTGGAAAGTGTATGGGTGAAGGCGAAGAAAAAGAATTTGCTTAGGTTATTGCCCTTAATCAAGAAAAGCATGACAAAAAGAGGGTACAGGGAACCACAAAAGGAAAACCATGGACGTCACCTTTTCAGATACTTGCCTGAACAATAACATAAAATGGATTAAAAATTCATGACTGCAATTAAAATTAACTTTATCATCCTAACAGATTAAATGAAAAGGAACAAATTGTTATTCTATCACTCTTAGCTTCAGTAAAACATAACTTGTATTAATCTAAATATGATTCATAAAATAGATAAATAAATCACATGCAAGAGGAATGCCTGTAATGCAGGCACATTGTGGAGAAGTAATGAGAAGACTGTAACCAGTCCAAAAGATCCAGCTGCAAAACACTCTGGGACAGCTGCAGAAATATAAACTAAATCCGTTGTAGTTTAAACTAGAAGTTAAAATGGCATTGATTTGTGCCTTCATTCTTGCTATGAAAATTGAAGTATTATACTGTGCAAAGGGCGCTGATCAGGGGAAAAACTGTACTAAGCTATGAAACTACCTGTTGTTTCTGGCAGCAAGGTCTTCTAGGAACCACAACTGCCACTGGCTTATCATCCTCTGGATTAATTTGGAGGAAAAGATTATACTGATCCCTAAATTTATTCTGTTTAATTGAATTGCATGACGGATCAGTGAAGAAACTGCAAGAAATGGGACAAAGGAAAAGAAAATATATACATGCATCTTGTTTGTTGATTTTTCATAGCTTTTAGCTGCCTGACCTCGCAGGTTTCCTTTAAACAAGACTCAACCCTACCAAAAGGAAAACAAAAAACCCAACAAATTAACTAGCAAGCCATAAAACAATTACTCTTGACTAGAAAGAGTAAAACGAAACAGCAACTCCTCTTACGTATCTATTTCACAGACTCCTTGTCCCCATTCTTAATTGGATATTCAACTTCCATAGTTAAGTTTGTAAAGAGTTTCTAAACTTTCAAAGGAAGAAAGGCAGTTCTTTTTTGTAATGGAATAAGGATAAAAAAAACGAATTTAAAAAAACTAATCATTCAGGTGCACCGAGGATGTTTTTTGCTAATGTTCTCACACAATGCTGAAAATAAAACAATTAGAGGATTTGCTGTAAAATATTTAATCAAATGGAAGCTAAGAACAGGAAGGCTTGTTAACTTGTTCGATTATCAAAGGTCAAAACAGCAGCCAAGAAGTAAGTGATTCCAAGACATTTATCTTCATGGCTATTCTAGAGAAAATCTGCGCTGCAAAAACTTTATTTACAATCGAAAATGATACTGAAGTTTTCCTGCCAAGTATTGGAATAGAGGATGGGAAGAGGGATTAAGTAGCAGGTGTTAGATGTAAAAGATCTGGCTCATCCTCGTCATCACTGCTAAGCCATCCATAACAAGGTTTACGCCTCTGAGGAGGGAGAGAATCCACTGGCGAAGGGGAGAACAAATGTGGAGATTGGACTCCCGTGGAGGATATCTGTGGAGAGCAGGACTGCATTTCAAGCTTGACTAGAGATGAAACATCCTTCAAAGAGCGTGGAACAATGTCAGTTACATGTGAGGAGTTGAAGTGTGAGGAGGAAGCCTGTGCGGAGTGAATTTGTTGGGAAAAGTCTTTCACTCCAAGCTTCTCATCAGGTGCATCACTCACTGAAGGACATAGAATGATATCCATTGATGCCGGGGAGTGAATGTTTGGAGAATGAACTTGCTTGGAATTACCGTTAGGTGAGTGAACTTGTACTTTAGGTTCATCTTTCACAGTGTCATCCTTCAGGAAACATGGAATGAAAGATATAACTGTAGCATTAGAATATATGTTCAAATTTCAATGGCAGATCATGTCCAGTCAGCAGAAGCACAATCATGCAAATCAACATCCAACAACATTACAGGGAGTAGAGGGCCACTAAGGCATAAATTTATCCTACGAAAGTAGTATTACTAAACATGGCATGCTAAACAAAATTGTAAAGAGTAATATGTACGGGTATGCATTTGTGCGATCACATGATCCTTAGACAATCAGACACAAGATTCCTTTTCTTAGAAGGGAAGAAAACAAGAGCAACCAGGTGTCAAGTTATATGATGTAGAGTATTGCTACACATCATCAGCATATCAATGTTTAACAATTGACAAGCCTGATAAAATCTTCAGTTCAAATTTTGGTATATGATCATGCAGTATGGCGCAAAAGGATCCAGAACTAGTTTGGGATCGAGGCTTGGTTTTTGTTGCTGTATAGTAAACCAGTGGATGAGGGTGCAGGGGATTTTAGGAGAAGGGATCGATTCAATTGCTCAAAAGAAAGCTCCAAGGATTTTAAATTAAACCATGTACAACAACCCACCACTTGATAAATATTTAATCTAAAATATGTTTTGAGAAACAATTTTACAGGGCAGAAAAAGAATTAAGAAGAAAAACACGTCCAGCAAATCCTCAAGGCAGAAAGAAGATAAAAAGCGAAAGAATTCAGTAAAGGTGAGATTAATGATCACAAACCTCACATGGGCACACAAAAGCGCAATGATATGAACTAACGCAACACCATAATCTGATCAACTACAATGAACTCTTACACTTAAGCTGTGTTTTTTTAATAAAAAAAAAAATTAAACAGAGAGAGATCATGGAAATTTTGAAGCAGGTACAAGCATCTGATATAAGAAAAAAAAGTAATCTATTGCTGACAACTGACAGCTAAAATTAAAATAGCACCTCATGAGAAATACTTTATTCAAGCAAAGATGGAAATTTCCATCGTTTTTGCAGTACTATCTATGTGTGATATTTAATTTCAATTACCTAGGACACATGAACAGAGTTAGCTAGCTTGGCTCAAAATCTTAAACTTTCTCCTTCTATATTTTGGCAGAAAGAAGATAATGAGGGGTTCAATCCTGTGCTCCAAGACTTATCTCAAGAAAAATCTGACAATTGCATTGTTCCACCTTCAATTGTAGAAAGACAGGTTTAGTTTGAAATCAAGACAGCTACATCATGCCTTTTTATGGAACCAACACAAAGGAGCAATAATAAAACTTCCATTTAATTGAACTGCACGTAAGTGGTGGATTGATACAAAATGAGAAGAAAAGGGAATTTACCTCTGCCGGTCCATTCTCAATCAAATGCTTGAGCTTGTCATTGCCTGTCAACAATCCTGGTTCGCAGTTTTCCCTCTCTGATTTCTCTACCTCATCGAGAAGCGTGTCAATCAAAAGCTTATAGCAGCACTCCTCAATGAAAGCCCAACCTTCATCCCCGCCATATTCCTGAGACAAAAATAACAAACCCTAAAAAATCCCCACATTTTATTTCTGCTTGATCATAGAAAAGCTAAAAAATAACCAAACCTTCAATACCTGAAGCCCGCAATCATCTAAAGAAGTAAAGAACTTAACGCGCTCGCATAGCTACAATATTTTAGGGATCCCAGAATGTAAGACTTCCAAATTTTGAATTCCCACATTTTCTCAGCAATCAAACAGGAATTTAGAGATCACATGACACAAACACATTCCATGATACCCCATAAAATCCAAAGCTCGATTTCTTTCTTTAAACGAAACTTTCTTTAGCAAAAAAGTACACCCCTTTAAAATACTAATAATAGAAACATGCATAAACACATCCATTCATGTACGAGGTGTCACCTTTAGGAGATTTCTGACAGTTCTGCGAACCAAGGGTTCCGGGAATCCCATAGGACGTACAGCGTCAAGAGCAGCATCGATGCGTTTCAGACCCACCTGAAACATGGAGTAGAGAGTTTTCTCGTGTGAGAGAAAAAGGAGGAAACAGAGAAAATGGTGCAGCCCAGGGAGAGAGGTGGTCTAGATAACAAACCCTTCGATCTCTTCTTGCTGGAGGCATCGTGTTTTTTTCCAACTACACATGCGATGAACTGACAGCACACGAGCTTGCGTTTACTAAAAGCAAAGAAAAGAAAAGAAATAAAGTGCGATATTATTGTACTGCAGGTAATGTTTTAAAGTTTTTTTTTATATATATAAATATATTAAAATAATATCGTTTTTATTTTTTATAAATATATTTTTTAGAGATATATTAAATATAATATTTTGATATTTTTAAAATCTATTTTTTATATAAACATCTTAAAACTATTTAAAAATAAAATAAAAAACTAAAAAAAATACAACAAGTTAACCATAACACCATACAAGTTGTTTTCTTTATATATGGAGGGAAACGAATTTAATGCCCTAGATTTGTTCTTCTTGCCTCTTGGTGGTATCATGGGCGTTCCTTTTTTGTGGTCCCCGTTACTTTTACACCAACACCTTCTTTCAATTACTGCTACTGCGTATACGGTTAATGTAACCTTTCGATTTATTAGATTCCCTATTTTAAATTTTTAGTGGGAAGTGTTGTTTCCTGTTTTTTTTTTTTTTTTTTTTTTTAGCTTTAGGACAACATTCTCCATGTGTTTTTTAACATGAAAAATCTCAATTGTAAATTTAAAATTTTATGTATGTATTTAATTAAATAAATTAAGAATTATTCATGTAATAAAAAAAATATAACCCTTAATTTTTAAATAAATAAAATTGATCTGTCAAACTTATGATTCAGTATATGAATTCAACTGGACCTTATTTTTTTAAAAAAAATATTATACGAGACAGATGACCTATCATCCGTTCCTTAATCTTGACTTGCCCAGATTACATAGACTTTTAATTGTTAAAAAGTTGGGTTGTGATGTTTCACACAAAAAAACACTTATTTTTCATCATAAGAAAATACCCTAAACACCTTGTAAAATATATTAATAATTTCAAAAAACTAAAAAAAGTACTCTAAAAACTCATAATCAACCCAAAATCAAATTTATTTTTGGGCTCAAATCTACCATACAATATAAGTTCAAGGGAAAACAACACCTAGTATAAACTCTACCGGTCAAAAGAATCTCATTCACGCCCAAATCAAACGATGATTTTTTTTTATTATTGTTGAAATCCAACAATCTCTCTTTATCGTTTCTCAATGCATGAACTGAAAAATAAACTGTTATACTAAAATGAAATTTCAAAATTTTTGATGGACCAGACAAGTATAACATATAAAGTTTTGAGGGCTAGAGTGAACTTTTTATGAGAATTGTGAATTTATCACCTTTTTATTGTGTTTTATTTTTATTTTTATCCTCCATCTTTAAATTATATTCATAGTCAACAAATATGATTCATGTGTTATTTATTTTGGCTTAAAAAAGATGCAACCGCATAAAAACAAAGTTTAAAAACTAAAATAAAATAAAAAGAGAAAATCTTGAACACAATGAACAATACACGCGTGTACAATGAATAACCCACGCGAGTTGGCGTTTTCTATAACTATAACGGGTGATTAAATCTATGAGATATATCCAATAAGTAAAATTTTTCCATTTTCCGCGAGAGAGTGCTAATTCTATGGCTACCAAGATCTTGAATCCCAAAGGCCAAAACAATGGCCGGTCAGGATGCAAATGGAAGAGTAATTAGTTGAATCTCATTTAGCAGGAGTTATTTTACTACTCCATGCCATTACAGTGGTTGAATTTAAACCAAGACCACTAGTATCCCAAAAGGATTGTTGTCAGACAATAATGCCGGAGTTTCTATTTATTCCTTGGCGAGCAAGCAAAGCTTGGAAAAAGAATCTGCCTGCTTTTCTGATGTCCAATCCAAATCCACAACCTTTGCACCCCTCCCTTTACACCTCACTTCAGAGGCCCATTTACCCTCTTCAACCTCACCACCCTTCGTGGATTCACCCGAGACTCTGCTACGTTATAAATTTACACTTGCCTTCAGATTGGAGATCACAAATACAAATACTCGGACATGCCTTTGCTATTAGCAGCTAGACATGGCTTCCTCCTTTCAGTTCGGTCATGTATCAGAATCCGGTGAGTGCTGATCGAGTTTTCTTTCTCACAGTCATGTGATTTATGTACATCTTATATACTCGTAAGTTTAGTAATCTATTGCTTGGTCTCCCAGCTGGGTAAGGTTGCAAGATAAGATGGTTCAAAAAGCAACTCTCTTTAATTTTCATTTTCATCCACTACACATTTCTAATCTCTATACCCACACACAATGTTAGTTCTCCAGGGTTTCTCCTCTTGACAGTGATTAAAATAACTAATTTATTAGCTAATTAAGTATTGCTTTGTGATTGAATTTGATATTTTCTCTAGTGACTGATTAGTTTCTTTGCAAATCCTCCATGGTGGCAGAAACCCAGTTCAATTCAGTGCAGCCATTGTCATTCACATTCTCATCGATTAATAATGGCAACACTATGGCACGTCTCGCCAAGGCAAGAAAAGCTGCACGTCCCTCTTCCTCTGCTTTGAATTCAGTCGACCCCATTACCTTTAAAAGCACCAGTGAAAGTCCCTTTGCATTCGGTCAAGTTTCAAGCTTTTCAGCAGCTAATCCATTTACGTTCATTAGACATGAGGTTGACAAAGTATCCGACCATGGTGAGGTTATTTTCTGGCTTGTAATCTCCCTATCCACAGAAATAATTGTTCTTTACAACATAAAAATATGGTTTACTTTCAGTGACTAATTATTTGATTTATGTCTTTGTGTGATGTGAAGATGCAGAAAAACCGATTGAAGCTGCAAGTAAGCTGCAGCATGAAAAAACTGAACCAGGGATTGGAGAGAAAGAAAACAATAGTACCAAAGAAATGGGTGTTTTGGCTCCATCCGATATCAAACAGGATAAGGTAGCAAGACAAGCAAACCAAGATTCAATGTCCAATAGGACAAATACTGCATTGGTGGTGATTTCAAGGATTTTGAAAGGTATACCTCAAAGCCCTCACTTTTATCAGCTCATAAATCTCTCTGGACATACTAGAAAGGTTTTGATATCTTCATGGGATCGGATTTTCGAAGAAACTGTGGAGCAAATGCACTCTCTACAGGTAAATGATTTCTGGGTCAGGGCTAGAGAATTGTGGAAAACCATGGGGGAGTTGCAAAGCATGGGGTATAACGTGATTCCTCTGAGGAGAAGATTAGTGGAGTTAACTGATGTAATGATAGAGCTGAAGCTGACTAAGGTGGGAATGAAAGGGTTAATGATTAAAGCTGAGAACCATAGAATGGAGAAAAGTAGGCTTGAGTTTGTGATTTTGCGTTTGCAAGAAATGATCATGCAAGAGCATTATGGTATGCTTGGAGCACTAGCTCAGATGGTTGAAATGGAGAAAGAGGTACCCAAATTTGACGGTGTCTTTGCTAAATTGGCAATGGAGCCTCTCTAGTTTGACATTTTGGATTGGTGCTGCAACTCATAGATCTTTGTACTTGTCTAGATTGAATGCTAGTCACTGACTTGAGAGCTTCAATGCATGCTCATCTCCAGGAACTTTTTTTTGATCTCTAGAAACTTGAAAGCATATCAAGCTAGTTAGTATTTTGTATTCAAATGACCTTCAATTTAAAACATGTATTGCTGGCTTGCTGCTTAAAATTCTTCCTTCCTTGTGATAACAATAACTGTTTCTGCTACTAACAATGCCCAAACAATTGGGAACTTTGGGCTACCTACCGAACACTATGGGTTTCCACCTGAATGTGGAACGGCAGCATCCATGATTCCAGGTACATTGATGTTGGCCTTTTGGGCTCATACTCCTATAGTATTGGTACAGCATGGTATTCAACACATTCCATCGCCGAATAGCCTCATGAATGTGACTTCTGTGACAAACCCCCAATTACTTGACCCTCCATCTCATGCCAAAACCATTATGGATGACAGCAAAATCGAAGCATATGGGCGAGACCTCGTAAGCCCAGATGACTGCAGAGCTCTTGATGCACAGTCATAGCCCACTAAGTAGAACTCTTCATGCTGGAAAATCAGGTCCTCGGTCCTCCCCTTTGTAAAAATAAATAAATAAAAATAAATGTAAATAGAGAGCCATACTGAAGTCAAGATTACCAAAGCCAGTACAGAGACCATTATAAATAAAGTGAAAATAATAGCACTAACATGAGACAGAACTTTATCACCCAAAGTAAACCGAGCTCACTTTCAATCCACACTTAAACATGCGGGGAAAAAGGACTTACTTTTGCCAGCAAGAAGAAAACCCGAGAGTGAAATGGCTCTTTCTTCTTCAAGCACGTTTCCTTGAGACACCTTTGATAAAGTCGTTGATTCCCGCCATCTTGATCGTGCAAGCAGGAGAAATAAAAAGTGACGAAGATCCACATCATATCCTCTCTTTGGAGACAAAAATACTGGCAGCTAATCCTAAGAGCAAACAAACCATTTGATCCGTCGTTGTCACATAATAAAAGCAGCCAATTTCCTCTCTTTTCAAAAAGAGCAAAATCTTGGTGTATGTGTGTGCACGCATTGAAGACCGACTTTAAGTTAGTCTATGGTCATCTCATAGACCAATACACAGTAGACGCTAGCCCCATTATTGGAAGACAAATGTGGTAGAACTGTACAGCCATTATAAGCATAGTTATAAAATCCGTCCTCCCTATGATCTGCAGAATTAGAACCTGATTTGACTTGAGTTTACTTTCGAACCAGGTAAAAAAAAAAACTAGCGACTTCAAGCCGTGTGCTGCATGCTGCAAGCCTGAAATTCATGTACCATTCCAGTTTCTACCTCTTCATTACATGGCTATTGGCAATTAAAAAAATCAATTTATCTCGCTTCATCCCTCAAATCTAATCTCAAAACTTAACATACAAGACAAGCTCCTCACCTCAAACATAGCATCTCAAATTGAGCTTAAAAATCCAAAACAACGCCTTTTTTTAGATAGACCCGAGTGGACCCATCGATCCATGGGTTGACCCAACCATTTTATGACCAAGGCCGCTTATATCTCGGGAACCACCCCCAATTTAGACAGAACAGAAGTGGTCGTTCTTTATATCTTTTGTTTTCCTTCTAGTTTCTGTTCCTAACTAGACTTGGATTCTCATTGTTTTGATGGCAGCAGTAAATTGCGATTGGTCCATTTTACTCATTTTCTCCTTCCCAGCTTGAAGCAACTATCCTTGCTGTTGTTTTCTTTAAGATATAGCTATAGGGTCCCCACTTGATCGATCATTTCAATGGATAACGCAGACATGAACTTAAGACAAATGAAAAAAGATCAGACAAGAACTTTGACAAGTGGCTAAATTCAAGGAATAGAAACAAAGATGAAAGCTACACTCGGAACTTTTTTTTAATTAAAAATCAATATTGGAGAAAGCTCTCAACTCATTCTATCCATTTGACTAGTAAACTCCCATATCAGGTTTCAATTGAGAAGCAAGAGGACACAAAGTAACAAATCCATGTGGATTAATAAATATAATAGTGAAGAGAACCAAAAGAGGCAGTCAAAGGAGATCTAAGGCAGGCTATAAATTCGAATGATTTGTTTTGGATTCATGTGGGTTCACATGCACAAGGGTTTTAGGTGATGTGCAAGCCAGTGAACACTAGCACTCACAAATCCCCCCCTAAATCTTCTCGAGCAAAGATGGCTTATCAAACATCACCAGAGGCACACTCCACTATTGCCAGTACTGCAGATTATTCAAGAGACAACTAAAAGATGCCCCCAATAACTACATTTGCTAACTCTGAGATGTGCTCTTGTGAATAGAGAATAACAGCATTGATATATGATCATAGAAGGGCTTATGCAAAACACAATGCAGGGGAGATGCTACTGCCAGCCCCCTGTGTAGTGTGTATAATACATGAGAGAGACAATTTAAAATGCTATAAGAAGGTTTATAGTTTAACTCGGGGAATCCCAAACTTAATGATGTTTTGCAGCAGCCGAGGGTGGACACTGGTAGCACTTGGCGAAAAGACCAAATGTGTCAACTTGCTTGATGAAATTGGACATACTAGCCCACCCTCCCAATCCAAAGCCAACCACAAGTACCCATACCACTATAAATGCATTCAATACGTACATGGCTGTCCAGCTTGGGAGGAAGACAGGAGGTTTCTCAACTGCATTCTGCATTTGCAAAAACGAAACAAACAATTTTACGAGACTTGTTAAGGATGCTACAGCTTAAAAGATGTGCACATGTACAGATTAACGAGCACTGCTTAAATTCTTTTGTCCTGGTTCAAATTTGTCGGCAGAATCTAATTTTGAGTTCAAGGGCACAGTCCATTCTTAACTTTCTACTGCGTCACTAGGAATAAGACCAGTGACCCCAGGAAGCACGTTCAGAGAGATAGCCAGCTATCGCCAAGAATACAAAAGGGAATAAGCGTATATGTGGCAAATAACTGAAAGACAAGGAGATGCGACCAACCTCATCATTGCAATAAATTTTCAAATTTCAGCCGTTGAATCAATTAGTGGGGCTAGAATAACGAGGTCAATTCCACAGTCCAAGCTAAGCTATCAAGCTGGAACTATCCATGAAATTATTGCACTTTCTACAATCAGTAAGGTTGCCTTTTAATTAATTTATACAAGACAACAGGGTATCGTACCCTTTCGACAACATCTTTTAATGCTTTTGGTGTGCTTTAATTTCTGTAATGAGGATAGTACCCTATCGACAACTTTGCCTCTCTGATCTCTATGATGTCAAAATTAGGATTGGTCTACTAATTAACTGGAAAATACAACCAAATTATGTAAGCTAGCATGAAATTAGGACAAAATAGACTTCCCTGGTGACTAATCATATGGCTGCAATCCCAGCAGCAGTAACTTTCAGGGTAAGTGTACGTCCACCTATTCCTTTGTGTTGGAAATTATTGTAACTAATAAGAAAGGGAGATCAATATAGTAACGGACTAGCAACTCCATGGAAGCACTAGACAATGCCAGCCAGATATATAGTACAAGCATTCGGTAGAGATGAAGATAAGAGGTAGAGACAATGGACCATTTACCTGTCGAGCTGAGGCAGATCGGTAAGTGAGCATATGAGCTAAAGCAGGGATGATGTAGACGGTGAAGGTGACCAAAAGAGCCCCCACAGCTGAGTTAATTGGTCCAAAGAAAGGAAATATAATTGCGAAGAACCATATAGGTATGACCACAGGTAACCGGCATAATGCCCTCAACAATATGCTCTTTGTATCATGCATACCGATCACTTTCTCCCACACAAAATACAACGGTGTACAAGCGAATCCGAATGTTATAAACTGCAATTCATACACACACCCCAAATTAATCAATCAAATCAATTAAAACTTCTCAACATATTTGTCAACCAATATTTATTATCTTTGCCTAATTAGCACCGTTGTACAAGTCAATTTAACAGTTCATAAATCATGATTGTTACAAGTAGGCTAGAGATGGTGAGCTCATTGGATTTGTAAGAGATCACGAGTTCAAATCCTCTCTCTGAAGTATTTGAATTCAAAAAATGTCTCTTTGCAATAAGAGGCTGGAGTAACAAGATTTTTTTATCCCGCTACTAATCATTAATGCTAATCTCTTGGTTGCCTAATCACTGATTATAGATCGCAAGGCTTTATTGATGATGATAAAAACAAGGGTGCAAGAACCTGATGGATAAGCATGAGGATAACAGCAGCATCACGCCATCCGGTGCGGGGTAGCAGGGAGAAAGCATTTGAATGAGTGAGGAGTTGATCTCCAAAGGCCCAGTAGGTCGCAGCAGCAGATGGAAGTGTTAAAGTGAACACATAAAGGGTAGCGAGTAGATAAATGTACTTGAACCTTTGAGGCTTCCACATGGCGTGCATAATTTCCCTATAACCAAGAAGCCATGGCCATTAGAATGATCCACTTGAAAATGGATAGTTACAACCAAGAGTGAAGGATTGATTTGTTATGATAAATCCATAAATTCCCCCCTTTTCATCTCTTGCTAAGATGAGTCGGTAAAGTATTGTTTCATAGGAACTAGGGTGTAAATTAATTTCAATACGATAAAGAGAAGAGGCCTAACATGTCCAGGACTTCATAAAGGTAGGACTTTGCCCTAAATCCCTCCATCTCGGGCGTCACTGGAATTTGAATCCAAATGATTAACTAACATGCTTGTCAAGGTTCCTATAGTTAATTTGATGACACGGCAATAGATTATGGAGAGCTTAACAACAACTTTCCTGGCATGACGAACCTAACATCTGTTAGTTACATTTTACCAATCAAAACCAGGCCCTGTTTGAGGTGTAACACATGGCTGTCAATCACGGCATCTTTTACCAGAAGAATTTTGTTCTTTTGGCGTTTTATGGATGGAATCTCATAAACTCTCAGCTTTCATGGACTCTATCATTTAAGGTATTGTTATTAAGTTATTTGCTGCAAAAATTGTCCTCGTTGTTAAACCCATAATTTCCATGAGAAATAAACTAAAAACCTTTATTGGTTTCTTACAGGGTGATAGCAATTAAAAATAAGAAAGACTTCTTACACAGTGACAGCATGCCCACCAAAAGTGTAGAGGATATTGGTGGCTCCTGTAAAATATAGAACAGCCTTTGCTGGGCCCGAGTGAGTTACCCCATCAACCTGTAAAATAATGGTAATAATATTTTAAGGAAAAGCAAAAATCAAATCCTGCTGGTGTGGAATGTGAATAAAGTAGATGCCTATGAAATATCTGGATGTTGATCTAAATTTTAATTACCTGGCCGTGAACAAGAGATGCAATAGTCATATACCAAGCTGTGTAGGTAGTCATTCCAAGCCCAAGAAATGACCAAATTCTGTAGTTGTGAAACGAAGGAATGAACACTGTGGTGGCACAGCAAGCTCCAAAAATATAAGTCCATGTCCGCTTGTCAAATTTGTCATCTATGTAGTAGATATTGCTGTGATTACCCAAATAATCCACTCAAATCAGTGCATTAACAAAACCCATATTCAGTAACTCTGGGAAAGTAGGGGGAAATACAAGAACAGGAAAGAAACAAGAACTAACCTTGCACAGGCTATAAGCTGTATGACAGAACCAAACAGGAGAAAAGTGCAGTTAAAGGCCAACCCAACAGCTTTCCAAGTTGGACCCAGTAATCCATCTAGCACTTCAAACCACTGCAGACTCAAAATTTAGACAAAACAGAACTGATATTTTAAAAAAATAATTTCGGAAGACATAATATAAAACTCGGATTTTATTTCCTTCTTTTTGTTCTTATATTGTGGGTTTTTGGAAGGCTAACCTGTATAACATGGTTCTTGAAGTTGACATTCTCTTTCTCCTTTCTGCTTCGGTATTCAACATAGAGAACACTGATAAGGTAAGCAGTCCAACTTCCAAGAAAACCATAAAATATCTGCAAAATTATGCCTGAAAGCATCCCCATTTGAGAGAAAGAGTATGGCAGTGTTAACAGAACCTGAGCAACCTGCAAAAGAAAAATCCATTTTTCTTGGTCAAAACTAACGAAAAGATTAAATTTTTTTTTGGTCAAATTATGAACTGGCTTTTGAGCTGATTTTGTAATTGTACCTGATTTGAAGCACAGCTAAACCAGGCATCATACACTGACCCTCCATGCCAAAGAATGCTTTTAAGCCTAAAACCGGATTCATCCTTGCTTACTTCCTCTTTCTCTTCATGCTCAGTGTCATTGAAGGTAGAGACCATAGCTTCCTCTCCTTGTTTCTGATTGGACATTTTCCTTCAATGCTCCTCTACAGATCTGAAACAAATAGTAAAGCCATAATTAAGACAAAGTCCAAGCCAAACCAAGAAACCAAAAGCACACTGAGAACAAACCAATAACCTTAAAGAGTTGTGATAGTAGTAGGTTTTGAAGTCCTCGGAGGTGTCTCTCGGATTTATAATTTGGAGACAGAGAAATTAAGGGGCCTTTTACGGACAAATGTGCGACAGTTCTGCAAAGCTGGCACTTCTTTAACTCCTTTTGCCAAAGACACAGGTGCTTCTCTCGTTTTACGCCTTTAAGAGTGAGAAAACACCGAGTAGAGTACTGTAATCTAAAAACGGCTGTCACAGCTTTCCCTCGAGAGTGGTTACTATTCTACTATACATTGCAGATTCTTATAGAAACAACGATGGAAATTTGTCAACACATTAATTGCCCTCCTGTACCAACTAAATATGCGATATCCTTCTCTAAAAAGCTGGTTTTTCTAAAGAATTGGCTGTGCACTGCATCAAAATCCGATGATAACCCAGCATGCAAAAGAATGTATCTCTATCAATCTATCACTCTTATCTTTAAAAGGAAACTTTGTACGCTGCAGTTGTAAGAGATCTGACAAAAAGAAACGCCTAACAGTAGTTGCTTTTTGCTGAGAAACTACCCCTGCCCTGCCCTGTAGTGTTCTAAGAAACAGAGCAAAACAAATATTTTGCCTCTGCCTCTGCCTCTCTGTGTTTTTGGTTTACAAGTCTTGTTTAATGTCGTGTGCTGGTCTCAATGGTTACTATGATACCCTCCCCTTTTTAAATGAGTTGGGCACATTTTCTTTGTTTTTTTTTTTGGGTGAGCACTTACAAAAAGTGAGACTAAATTTGCAGTAAAACGACACCTTTTCTCTGATAAAGATCGAAAAGCTTCGTAAAATAGGCTACAATGTATCATGCTGTGGATTCAGATAAAAATAAATAAATATATATTTGTTAAATTTAACAAGCTGCCGTGGATTGATATTCTTTTGTGCCAATTGTTTAATTCTCCATGAAGCTTCTTTAAGCCTCCAAGAGCATTAATGGCCTTTTCTTTTAAAATTAGTCATTAGAGACCGTACTACATCCTTCAAATTTCATAGCTTCACAGGGTTAATTAATTGCTTTTTCTATGTTATTTTGAATTCAAGTCTCAACCTTCTCTTACAAAAAAAGAAGCAGCAGCAAGGGATACTGTCAATGGCTTGGGAGCCCCAGAACAGCAACATTGCATTGGTTATATTTTGTTTACCGAAAATATGAATAAACTACAGGCTAGGATGCATTTGTTTAGAGTTAACGCAGTGGGGTTTCATTCTTATTTATTTGTATTTTAATCTTAGCCCAGACATCAATTCTGATTGTCAAGTTAAGCTTTAATTAAATTTAATTTACTGCTCGAATGTCACAGTCATCGAAGTGTTGTTTTCTTGATTTCTCTGTTCAAATTGATTGATTTGTTCGTGATAGCCAGGGCCTCCACATCCTGGAATAGGATTTGGAGACTTAATCTCCCTTTCGTTTCTTTGATAATGATGGTGTGTGTGTTAATTGATACTTTGCTGGAAAGCTATGTTTGTACCATCGGGATTATGATGGCTAAAACTCAATCCAAAACACATACTCGGTTCATCGTAAAATGGGAAAGGTGATAGATATTCTCAGCAAGGTGATCTCACAATCTACATACAATTTTTTATATAAATATACTGGGAAAGGAGAGGCAATGATGCCGATAAAATCTCTTAATTCTTTCATGCTATTAATACTAGACGTTAATTGCACAACTAATATTCTCTTCCGTTTGAACAAGAAAAGATAAAGTCAAGGGGAGGGCGGGCAGGCGTCATCTAGATTTAAATCACGCAACAGTGTGGATCCATACTATATGGCTAATTATCTAGTTATTCATCACACGTTGTTGTCCAAAAGGGAAAAAAAAAATTCATAGCCTGTTTGCTTTCGTTCATGAACAGAGACAGATTAATTAGAACAACAATTCAATCACCAACCCCTATCCATGCACTGGCTGGTAGATACATGGAATTTAGTAGATGGTTTAATGGAGAAAACTAGGGAAGTCCTTTGCACGGTAGGATAGCAGCAATTTGCTTTAAACATGTCTCTTTCTCCGTTAAGAAATGGAATACCTGACTGCTCCTTGCATCTTATTAGCTAGTCGGCACTATATCTGTAATCTAAATCCTTAAGATAATGTTAATTTCACTATTCTTATCAGTATATTACCAGTATTCATCGATGGATAGAACCCAGTGGATAATTTTGAAAATGGTCAGAATTTGCCAAGTTTATAACCAGTTAATCTTTGCATTTTATTTATATTAATTAATGTAAACTCTTGGAACACATGTTAAAAACCCCATAAAAATAGTTTCAATATGAAAAGCTATATATATATATATATGTGTGTGTGTGTGTGTGTGTGTGTGTATAATGACTTCTCACAATTTTATCATAGATTTGAATATCATGTACAGAGGGTAGGTTTTTCTTTCAAGTGTCTGGCATGGATTTGATTGGTGAAAGTACTGATTTCTCTTTCTCCAGTCAAAAGTTTACAGCATCCAATCCTTTGTGAGTGAGTTTCATCTTCATCGATTGATTGATAGCGTCTTTAACGCCTATTTTCTTATCCTCAAGTAAAATATAAACATGTTTAGTGGATGGAGGGGCCATCTTCATCTTCATCTTCCCACTCGGTTCCTCCCCCTTGTCAACTTTTCCACAATATGCTCCCGGCCCGGCCTCACTTTATCTCCGACTCTTGACTAATAATTCAAGTTAATTAATTAATCTGCGTGTTTTCTGCTCTTAGCTAGCCGGTGATTTTCCAAAAACAAATTGCCCAGATACTTGCCAATTGTACCTTTCTTTCGCTTGTAATTTATCCTTCAAATTAGTTTCATATAGAAAAACTTAAATCTTAAAACGAATAACTGTCTCTCAATTTTATATATTATTATTGAGAAAAAAATGTATGAATTAAGTTGGAGCCCCAGTAAAAACTGATTAACCCTTAATTACTACAGGAGTCGACACTCCCATGTGAAGTCATCAATAAGGACAAGAGAAGACGACAAATTAAACAAAACATGGACAAATCCAAAGCAGTCGCTGGTATGATGCACGTGTTATTGAGCGCTTTTGCTAAGACAGGAAGTTTCTGTGTTCTGCAGGATCCATTATTCAAGTTTTTATTATGTATTGGATAACAAAATTTAAATATTTATATTATGTTTATGGGATTTCAAGTATTTATTGTTTAAATATTTTTTATTATTCAATATATACATATATACTTGGAATTTGGAAAGGTGGGATAACTAATGTAATTAATTATGTCATTATTAAACACATTACTTGCAAAGGGTGGGATAACTAATGATTAAAGAGATAAGTTAGCAAGTTATTTGTTTTAGTGATTAAGTTTCTACGGACCCTACACTACCTCCTCCAAAAGTTGTAGAGATAATGGAGGGATTATAATATGGCCAGCGGCACAAGGAAAAGTTTGTTGGTAATTATAATTGTGTTTTTGGTTTATGGTACTGTAATTAGAGCTGCTGCTGGTGCTTTATAATTAAACATGATCTCCTTAAAGTTAATTAATTTGTTTCTCTTTTCTCTTCTGCTATACTCAGGATTTTAGGTAAGGATTAATCATTAATCTTGTTCTACACTGAACACTGATACATACATACATACATACATACATACATAAAGGGATATTAATTAGATCACAATTAGTAGATGCAGAAGGAATTCATAATCTGTTCAAGAAAAAAATCACAACATGCTAGGAAATAGTAATCAGAAAATCGAGAATTATTAATTAATAACTAAATACGAAGATTCTTTAACTATATATAGTAAAACAGAAATGTTGATAATGTCATGCCATATATCTTATCCTTTTTTTTCTTCTTGATGACTTTATATCTTAACGATCTTAAATGCACAATTATCACAGGCTGAATTCGGAATAAATAAATAAATAATTTTCTTAACCACTTAGACTAATCTCTTGAAATTCTCCTTTGCCTTGCCATGTTTATTTGAGTCAAATTATACGTAGACTTTTATTTCTCTTAGAAATACATGGAGAATTTTCTTTTAAGCCTTGACTTAAGGACAAAAAGAAAAGGACAGACCTCAAAAATACTCCCAATATATCAAAATGTGTGGTTGAAAGTGTAGTTACGGTTGCTTTTTAAAGTCTTTTTATTTAGAAATATTTTAAAATAATATTTTTTTAGTTTTTAAAAATCAGCGCATCAAAATTATCTAAAAATACCAAAAAATATTAATTTAAAGTAAAGAAAAAAATAAAAAAATTTCAAATGCAAAAACAAACAGGGTATTCTCAATCTTGCTTCCAAAAAATCAAATTTATATCATATTTTCTCTCAAGCTTTAGAAAATTTTTAATAAAATCTTTCCATCTATGTTTTTTTTAATATAAACGTCCATATCTGATACTGGATTTCATCCAAATTATATTTTTCTTTGTTGCGTGTGTAAGAAACAATATGGTCCTGTAAGGAACTAAGACAT
>Ga0307518_10000853_pt1 | contig 22795 bp, 30 predicted proteins | sample 25_EM_MG_FD_203889 | JGI IMG/M metagenome (GOLD analysis project Ga0307518, IMG submission 203889) | Populus trichocarpa ectomycorrhiza microbial communities from riparian zone in the Pacific Northwest, United States - 25_EM | ecosystem: Host-associated > Plants > Roots > Unclassified | place...
TTAGTGTAGACTTAGTAATAGTCCTCCTTAGAGTAGATGTTACATGTCACACGTCACGCGTCACAATGTTTGTTGTATATAAACAGCGTTCATCGCTTATATAATATAACAGCTCTTGACCAGCTACCGCTATCATCTCAGCTTGTGCACTCCACCCAACAGGTGAGTTGGAGTAGCAGTTCCTCTACGTATATAGGTATTGCTTCAACAGCTGGCAGCCAGCCAGCGATGGGTGAGCAGTGGTATGACCTTGCGGAACAGCTCCATAGAGGCGGCTGCTGCTCCAGTCAAACCCAGGCATACTCACATACCTTCGTGGAACTTAAGTGCATCCGAGGCTTTCCTATCCCTAGTGTAGCGACACACCAGGTTAGTGTATTTGGGCCTCTAGTGATGCGGATTTTGGTGGTTCATTCCTCACACAGTGGATTGGGGTGAGAGGTGATCCGTCCTCTAAGCGGATACTCAATGAACTCCTTTGCTAATATACATAGGCATGGCCCTCCTGGGGTAGCAAATACAGTGGTAGGAGAGTTGGACTAGGGGGGAGGAATATAGTACGGGGGGATGTCCCTCATCTTATCCTCGTGTGAATCTCTGGTTGGTTTCAGCAAAGAAAATGGCAGAGTTACTTGCGTGTGCCGCGTTGGCTCCTCCCTCTGCCACGTGGGTTTCCTCGGCCCCTACGGTTGGGCGTTGTCTGGGCCCGGGGCTGTGACGGGGGACTGTTGTTGCTAGTGGATAGGGTATTGTCAGTGGGCGCAACTGGGCCGCACCAACCAGGTATGAGGGGGAAGGGGCAGAAAGCTGTAGGGTGGTCTACCGCCTTGCAACCGACACATTGGAGTTGTCTGTCCCCAGTTCTGGCGACTCCAACGCCAAAGTCTTCGGAGAAAAATTCGAGGTGGCAGATGGCTTTCGCCCAGCGGAAGAATTTATCTAAGGCGATTTGGGGGGGCTTCGTGCAGTACACATTCCAGAGGGTCTGTTTCTTGGTAGCAGAGATCGAGACACGGAAGCTCGTTACCGTGAAGGACTCAATTGCCTTGTATGCAGCCGCGTAGTCAACTCCTTCTGCTGTGAGGAGGTCGCCGATGTCAGGGGCACGGTGGAGAGTGCTCTTGACAATCTGGGCCACCTTCGTGCTGCTATTCGGAGTGTCAGGAAGGGGGAAATTTTCAAGGGTACAGATGTAGTTGGGGAGGGGTTGGGTGAAAGGTACAATGAAAACCGTGATATTGGGTGTAGAGAGGACCTGCCAGGCGATAAGTTTATCTAAGTCTTGTTGCGAGATGCCGGATATGAGGTAATGCCAGGGGGGTGGGAGTCTTTCATCAGTGATGGGGGTTTCACGGGAAGGGGCACTAATCAGAAGCGTGGAGGACTCAGCTTCACCCAGAAGGCGGGTGAGGAGTGTGGTTATTTTAGTCAGAGTTTCCTGCGCGTTCGGTTCAAAGCGGGCATGATAGGTTCTGACCCACGCCTTGGGGCCATATTTGGCGGACCATAGCAGGCACTGTCGTTGGTCAAGATTCCTCGTGACAGCCTCGCCAAGCTGAGGGATGCAGAAGCCATCGGGAGGTAAGGGGGTGAGCTGCATAGCGGCTCGTGTGGTGTTGAGAGAGGAGTCCGATGACATAGTGAGCAATACATACTATCTTTCCATGGGTGGGAGGACTTGGTGGCCAGTTGCTCGGATCCAGTGGGGGGGGCCACTGGTTGGGTAGGTGTCTGAGTGTTGCCAGTGTTGGCTGGGGTGGTCGTGGGGGGGTTGGGGGTTTGGGTTGTCATAGACAGGTTCATAGTACGGCAGCATTGGCGGTCTGCTTCGGATTCGGGGGCAGGGGAGGGGTCACGGGGGCGTTTGTTCTCTCTGCGCTCAGTAGAGGAGATAGGTTCGATCATGGGGAGGGGAGGGGGTAGAGGAGGCCCGTTAAATAGTCAGATGGGGTGGCTCACTGAACAAAGAAGAAAGAACTTGCCCGGAGGCTTGTGCGAAGGACAAAGGCCCGTCTGCACCGTCCAGGGCACGCGGTGGCTCGAGAAAGGAATGTGGCAGGTATATACTCGGCGGAGGGCACGGTGGCAGCACGAGGCTGCCTCGATGTGGCCGGGGGGGTGGCACATATCTAGAGGGAGGAAGTTGAGAAACGGGGTAAGATGTGTGGTGCATTGGGTTGGGGCGGGGGCAGGGGACAGGCGTTTGACCATGGCTGGTTTATAGCGAGAGGTAGTCCGCGTATGTACGAGGGAGACATCATCGCTTTGGTGGTAATCACAGCCCATGTGGTGAAGGTCGCACGCAGGGGTAATGAGATCGATTCTCGCTTCCTCGGTGTGGCTTGGAGGCCACCTCCCGCTGGTGGAGAGAGACGGCCTGCCTGGAGGGCAGGTGGTGTCGAGGGACATCGCAGAGCGACGCCACTCTAACTTGTACATGGTGGTACAAGTCCAAGGAGCCCCACTTAGTAATAGTCCTCTTTAGAGTAGATGTTACATGTCACGTGTCACGTGTCACAGTCACGTGTCACAATGTTTGTTGTATATAAACAGTGTTCATTGCTTATATAATATAACAGCTCTTGACCAGCTACCGCTATCATCTCAGCTTGTGCACTCCACCCAACAGGTGAGTTGGAGTAGCAGTTCCTCTACGTACATAGGTATTGCTTCAACAAGTATAGTTCACACCATGAATTGAGGGCTAATGTCCTTTGCAGCCACAAAACAGGACCTTACTTGAGAAGTACATATGTATAGCTGTACTGATTTGAATGTGAAATGCACGCACTTGAACCTGATGTTCACACCATGCATGACATTAGTAGTGGTTGCCTTTGGTAGAACCAGATAATCACAATTGTTTAATCACTTCCGATGTACTATCAGGGTAACAATGCAGGTATGATCTCCATTTCATGTTTTTCTGTTGTATACAAGATTTATACAAGATTTATAATCGCTACTATTGGTCAGGCCCACCCGGTCAAGTTAGATTAACCAAATTCTACTGATAACCCTGATTGGTACTAGTACTGACCAATGACATAACTTGATCTCTCAGTCAGAGACGCTCCTTGCATGCTCCAGCTATATATACACCATTGTGGTCAAGATGAATTACTGGTAGTGTACTACACAAGATAATGAATTACTACTAATTACATGGCAGACCGACAGCATCAAACATGTTGAACACGGGAAACTGGCAGACATGGAGATGTGATCCGATGGCTGATGGAGAGCCAGGTTGCATTGCACTGGGCAGCGAGATGGGGGAAAGCTGGATGGAGGGCAAGAGAGAACTGTGCTGCATTGCAATGGGGATGAGATTGTCGCAACCGGAGAAAGCTGGGCTGCGTTTATAGAAAGGTGGTGGTCTGCACAGGGAAGGTCTAGCCTAAGGAAGGGAGAAGGAGATCTGTAGGATAACCTCAGTATGCTGGCAAGCTACTGATATATTAGATATATACCTGTAGGTAACTACAAGGTATTAGTAGGTAGGAAAGTGGTTAGTAGGAATGTACTCACCCTCAGTAGTCTGGCAAGCTACTGAGGGAACTATGGTACTTGGAACTCTACTCTAGTGCGATGCATGCTTATGTAAGTAGGTAAACATACCACAACAGTTCTGTTTATCTCCAACAGCGTTGCCATGGAGGGTGAGGGAGCATTACAGTGGAAGAGAACCGAGTGGCGTTGCAATGGAAGATGAGAGCAATGCAACGGGAGAGAGCTGGTTTGCATTGCAGAGAGGTTGCAATAGGAGAAGGCTGGATGGAGGGCGAGAGGGCCTTGCAATGAAAGAGAACTGACTTGTGTTGCAACAGGAGAGGGCAGAGAGAGCTGCATTGCATTGTGATGCAGCAGAGAACAAGAGGGCTTTGCAATGAAAGAGAACTGAGAACTGAGTTGCATTGCAATGGGAGAATGGAGGGTGAGAGGCCTTGCAATGAAAGAGAACTGGGTTGTGTTGCAATGCAGCAGAGAACAAAAGGGCTTTGCAATGAAAGAGTACTGAGTGGCATTGCAACAGGAGAGGGCAGAGAGAGTTGCATTGCGTTCATAGCAATGGGAGAGGGCTGAGTTGCACTGTGAACACCTAAGTAATGGGCTGCACACAGTTGGGGGTGAGGGATGTGTTGCAATGGGAGCCAAGACATTGCAATGGCAGGCAGGTAGATTGCACAAAGGATGCAGCAATATTTACTGGCCGTGAATGGTGCACCACTTAAATTGGGGGCGAGGGATGCATTGCAATGGGAGCTGAGACATTGCAACAGCAAACAGATAGTTTGCACGAAGGATGCAACAGTAAGTTGCAATATTTACCGGTAGAACACACTACCGTGGATGGCACACCACTTGAATACGGTAGCTACTGCAAACATTTCAACAAAGTCCCATGTACTTTACGTCAGCGACAGCAACGAGAGGTGTTGGAGATGACATGCGGGCATTACCGAACAACTAGATGTGCGTGGGAAGCATTCCCCAGCGGGCGGGAGCCTAGAACAATGACAAATCCCTGCCATGCTGGGGCTCTGAATTTCTCTAAGTACCATACATTATTCAATGATTATTCATTGAGGGGAGAGATGCCTCAAATGCCTCATTTTAGACACACATCAACACAGTAATATAGTGTCTAATTAGGGTATTTATGTGGGAGTATCAGGTGGGAAATGGGGTGGTCAGGTGTGGAAGCAAGCCAAAAGAGTCTAAGACTCAAATATAATCAGCAGGTGACTCGACCCTAAGTGGCCAAGTCCTGCTGAAGAATGATGCGGCGTCGAAAATGAAACCTAGACGCCGACACATTTGGAAGGTGATGAAGGGGAGTGTCGAGCCTCAGAGTTTGGTTGGGATTGAAAAGGGCAGCCTCGCAGGGGGGCTTTTACGTAACGCAGCATTTCGTCGATCTCTCGTAGCGTAGTCAGCCAATCTAATAGTCTCATTCTCATTCTCCCGTTATGTAGTCGCCTCGTCAGAGTCTTCCATGCAGGCTTCTAACCCTCGTCAAATTGCGGACTCATGGCATGATCACTCTATCCTTTTCGCAGGGCGTAACGAACGCCACTCGCATCCGACCTAGTATTATGCGCGCCAATCCATCTCTCCTGAACCTGAATTTCCTTATCATCTTCTAGTCTCCTTCGGACCTTTATGGGCCTTATCTCTGCGAGATGACGAGATATTCACCCACGTAGCATAGTCTCATTCTCATTCTCTTCGACAGGTGCACTCGGTTTGCTGGCCATGGCAACCACAGCACCGAAAGTTGTCCTTATTACTGGATGTTCGGCAGGGGGTATAGGCTTCCATCTGTCTGTCATCTTCGCCTTGGTCTTTCTTTATGTGCTTATGGGCATCCACGGGTGTTTCGTTCCAGGTGCAAGCAGTTTGCGGAGCGAGGATGTACTGTCTATGCCACGTCTCGACGCCTCGAGACTATGGAAGGTTTCGGACATGAAATCATTCGTACGATGGTTATGGACGTGACAAAGGACGATGATGTACAAACTGTTGTCACAAAGTCCTGGCGGACGAGGGAAAGATTGACATCGTGGTCAACAATGCTGGTGCTATTGCATTAGGCAAGTCCTCTCCCCCCTCCTTACCCTCGACTCGCAGTGCTCACCTTCGCTGCCTTGCGTGTCTCAAATGCCATCATCAACATCGGATCGCTCGCTGGCCTCTTGTAAGTCGACTACTCCGCCCTAGTGGTCACATTCAGTCATATAACCTTAGTCCAACACCTTGGATTGGGATGTATTGCGCTGCCAAAGCTGCATTAAATAGCATCACCGAGGGACTCTCTATGGAACTGAAACCATTCGGTATCAATGTCATGCTCGTCGCGACTGGTCGTGTCAAATCCAATGTTACCAAAAACCACGCAAGCACGTTCGAGCTTTCCCCGAATTCTATGTACAAAGGCTATGAAGAGCGAGTGATCGAGCTGCTAAATGTCGTCGCAAGTGAGGATAGTATGCCTACTGATGAGTTTGCTAGGCAGGTCGTGGAGAAGGCCTTGTGCGGAGCGCCGCCTCCTTATATATCGCTCGGAACGGATGCGAGAAAGGCAGCGTGGTTGCAGTGGTTGCCAAGGCAGCTTGTCCTCGGATTTTCGTCCAAAATTATGGTGTGGAAGACAGAGAAGGACACGGCATAACCATCTAAACTGGCATTCTTGAACAGATAACACCTCTGTACCATTATGTATGTATTTCGTGTGCGCCTCCACATCGAAGAGATACACCGCAGATGGATGTTTCGCAAGCATGTTGATATCAACGCCGTGGTGATCTCTCCACATATCATGTGATTTGAGTAGGGACTTTGCGAAATGAATTCGGAGCAGCACAGAGGGTCCGCTATGTTGTCGATGTAATCACTCCAGAGAACTGGTTTCGGTTGACCTCGTAGAGTGGGAATTCTGACTAACCAGCTACTGTCTGTGGCATTCTCGATAATCGCAATCACCTCGGCCAAGGCAAGTGATACCATGCAACGTCGGTTTCCTTAGCAAGCCAAGCTCTCAGCAATCTGCGGTCTGTAATCATGTTACTTCACAACCGCTACGGAGTTCGTCGGTTGCAAAAGTGCATTCTCAGTAACAATCTTACTGGGTACAAAGCACACATACTTCTTCTGGTGAGGCGCATCCTTCCCGTGCCACCATAAATAGCGGATTGGTTTCTCTGAAGGTTTGGGTGAGTAGCTGACCAGCCTGATTCTTGTGGCAACTGACCTAGCACCACGGCCACGATTGCTTACCTGCGAATTTTATTCGTGTCCCGTACGCATCACGAATGACAAAATGGTTGTCCATAACACTCACCGGTCTCGGTATCCGCATCTAAGCTTGCTGTGTTATGCCGAGGCTTTCAGTTTCGGCTATGTAGAAACCACGCGTGCTGTCATCTTGCCCTTACCAATACCGTATCAGTTGTCCACACTGGCATACTATTGAAGACGTTAACCAGTCAAAGAGAACCAACCAACCTGATTATATCACCACAACTACACACATTGTCAACGAAACACACTCGCTCACTTATGTACCTACAAGACTCCACCAGCACAGCAGAGTTCCAGTCCACGCACAATGCGCTGGGGATGTGCGAGCACAGAGCCACTTATTGCTGGGTTCGTACCCGAGGAACCAGTTCCGCCTACAGATGACGGAGTTCCGAATGTCGAGGCTCGCCCCTCACAGAGCGCTGTATGCCTGGCTACACAGTGTCCGTATATGCAATACTCAATAACGTAGGTGGTTGCCCACCTTTTTATTCTCCGAAGGTAATGCAGCTGTGGCAGGATATCGAGTTTCCAGGTCAAGTTTGGTCATGATATTGGCGTTGATGGTCTTGAATTTGTGCGTTAGCGTTAGGACATGGTGTCAGAGCGCTTGCAAGGTAACATACCTCTTGAGCTTGCGCGAACAAAGCATCGACTGCAGATGTGCGAAGAACAAGGAACGGATGAGCAGACCAGGATTGAGCAATCGACTGGCCTGGTGACCGTACTATGACCCAGCGTGGTGGTGTACTTACTAAAGTGGTTTGCTCTGCGCCCCGCTCAGTGAGAGCATTCCTCGAAGGGCTACAAGAGAACTGGAGCCCATCGCTGCTCGAGATCTATCATAGCCCCTCAAGGCATGCCTAATGTAATAGATTTGCCTACCATCCGCCTACTGTTATCCAAGGTATTCAAAAGACTCTCCTTCGGCCGTTCTGAAAGAGATGTCTCGACTCTCCAGTGGTCTCCCTGGCGAGTTAGAGGACGTCGCTCCTTAAGTAAACTGAAAGAACCTCGGTGGTAGATTTCCTATTTCAATTCTACCCATGTAACAATCCTTCTTTTCGCTACATTCTTCCATGATGTCAGTGTTCTGAGGATTGGGTGAGTTTGAACTTGGAATAACTGCCTCCAGACGCCGGAGCCCAAGGTCCAAAGTGTGACCAAAACGACTGGATCGGACTAGCCGCTAGCGACAGCTCTGAGCAGCTCTCTCAGGAGCTCCCAATTTCGTCGATCTCTCCGACACAATTGCACTGGGCCATGTCAACCACAGCATCGAAAGTTGTCCTTATTACTGGATGTACGGCGGGGAGTATAGACTTCCATCTGTCTGTCATCTTTGCCTTGGTTTTTGCTCATAGTATGTGCTTATTCGCATCAACGGGTGTTTCTTTTCAGGTGCGAGCAGTTTGCAGAGCGAGGATGTACTGTCTATGCTACCTCTCGACGCCTCGAGAGTATAGAAGGTTTTGAACGTGAAAACATTCGTACGATGGTTATGGACGTGACAAAGGACGATGATGTACAAACTGTTGTCCAGAACGTCCTGGCGGACGAGGAAAAGATTGACATTGTGGTTAACAATACTAGTGCTTTCGCAATGGGCAAGTCCTGTCCCCCCCCCCCACCTCCTTACCCTCGACTCGCAGTACTTCTGACTCTTGTACGTAGGCCCCCTTGGCGAGGTGACGATGGAGCAAGTCAGGAACGCATTCGAGCTTAACACGTTCGCTGCCGTGCGTGTCTCAAATGCAGTCATCCCCTCGATGGTGAAACGCCATGAAGGTCTCATCATAAACATTGGATCGATTGCTGGCCTCATGTAAGTTGATTGCTCCCCTCTAGTGGTCACGTTCAGTCATATACCCCATCCTCCCCCTAGTACAGCACCTTGGAATACGCTGTACTGCGCTTCCAAGGTTGCATTACATAGCATCACCGAGGGACTCTCTATGGAACTGAAACCATTCGGTATCAAGGTCATGCTCGTCGCGCCTGGCGGTGTCAAATCCAACATTCCCAAACACCAAGCAAACACGTTCAAGCTTTCCCCGAATTCTATGTACAAAGACTATGAAGAGCGACTGATCGAACTGACGAATATGGGCGCGAATAAGCATGGTATGCCTTCTGATGAGTTTGCTAGGCAGGTGGTGGAGAAGGCTTTGTGTGGAGCGCCGCCTCCTTATATGTCGCTCGGACGGAATACAAGAAAGGTGGCGTTGTTGCAGTGGTTGCCAAGACAGTTTGTCCTCGGACTTGTCTACAAATCTATGGTGTGGAAGAAAGAGAAGCACACGGCATGATCATCTAGAGTGGCATTCTTGAACAGATGACACCTCTGTACGATCATATATGTATCTCATGTGCGCCTCCACACTGTAAATTAGCGACATATTTTGGCAAGCATGTGGATGTCAGCGCTGTGGTGATCCCTCCGACGGCAGTTACCATATTGTATTGCAACATAGTTACGCGAACGGCTCTGAATGAACGCGGCGCGTTTGCTGAAATGAAAGAGGTTCGGGGGGAAGAAGCACATAAGATTTATTTAGACTGAAATCAACTTCATATGTCTAACGTCTTCCGAAGCCACGCCTTAATTTGTTCCATGCCTTTCTCGAATGCTACCTTAGCTTCCTCTAAAGCCAAGTTCGGGCGATTCGCAAAACCGTGGTCTGCTCCTGCATTACGATCACGCAATCAGCCTTGATTCGGATTTGGACCTGCAGTGAACGCAAACCTTCGTAATCAACAAATTCATGCAACACAGGGTCACCCTTGTTCATGCGTTCTACAAATATGGCCTCTGCTTTCAGGCGCATCTTCTGAGTGAAACTACTGTCTTCTACTCGTATTTTCAGTAGGGGAATACGTAATTTGAGTAAATCTTAGCAGACCTTTTGCACAGACCCATGAAGTTGGGCTCTAATTGAAGTGTATGTGATTTTCCTGGTATTGAATGCAGACCGAATTTTATACCTTGATATCCTTGACTGGCGCAACTGAGAATAGCCCAGGATAGCAAATTACCGCGCTTTCCAAAACATCAGGGTTCGCCGCAAGGCGTACAGCCACTCCACCGCCAAAACTGTATCTAATGTGCAATCAGCATTTCATAAAACATGCAAGTTGTGTGCTGCACCCGACCCCGCCAACCTTACTGTACTTCTTATCTTTGCGGATAGCTTTGATGAACTAATAACCCGTGAGTTGGCCACCATGGGTTAAAATGAGAGTTATATGGATGTACCGATTTGACACGAAGGTGAACAACGGATGGGCGGTTCCGGATGATAATACCAATGCGGGGGATAATGAGAAGGTATAGGCGGAAGCTGTCCCACCAGGTTTTGTGATCAGAACGGCCCGGCATTAATAGCTGAAATTCCATCCCATCAACTTTACACAGTTGTTCGCCTGCTCAGGAAAGAGAGTTGATGAGAAAAAGATCATGATATAGATATCAGGGAAAGCAGACCGTTGAAGATATCTGGCACCCAAACATCGCATGCAAGATTCTTCGCAAGTTCATCTGCAATAAGTTTCGTGTTTACCAATGGGAAACCAAAAGAATCTGGCAGCACAATCACTGCAACCGAGCGAGGCTCGCTTTCTTGGGGAGGTGCAGGTGCGAAGTATGCCTCCAAGCCCTGCACTTCGATAACAGAGCCTGTTGGAGTGCCAGGAAGTATTGAGCCTCGGTTGCAGTCAAGACAGATCATCGTCAAAAGCAAACTTCAGTAGAGCTAACGACGCTGGTCAAGGTTTATGCCAAAAGCGCTTGCATGGTCCCATCTCTTTTTTTTTTGGACAAGCACCACCCGCAGTGACACCCACCAGAGCCACGTTGCACACAAGATCTTACTATGTATATATAAATTTAATCCTGCTAGCTAGTTACTAGAGTTGCTGACGTACAGCTACAAACACTGCAGCATGACGCGCGCGGTGGACACCTCCCGCCAGCAAATGCTCCTTACATATATATTTTAGATTTTAGATGTAGTGGCTGACAAGCCTGGATGTATAAAAGCTACATCGGGGTCACTTACTAGGAGACTCCCGGTCCGAGGAAAAATACTCTTCCCCATCGTTACTAGTGGGGGAGTGTGGGGCTCTGTAAGCCTATCTCCTGTTCTGGGTGACAGGGGTTAATATATCACCAAGTACTACCACTTCATAGACAGTCTAGTCACCAGACGAGGGTTGATACATACCTACCAAAACCACTAATCAGATCGATCAACGTGTGATTTACGCCTTGTCGTGAGATTTCCGTTTTCGTAGAAGCATCAATCCCTTATCTCGGGGTCCGACAGTTGCCCTCGGTGTCCTGGCGATGTCAACCACAGCATCGAAAGTTGTCCTTATTACTGGATGTTCGGCGGGGGGCATAGGCTTCCATCTGTGTGCCATCTTTGCCTTTGTTTTTGCTTCTGTGCTTATTCGCATCCACGGGTGTTTCTTTTTAGGTGCGAACAGTTTGCGGAACGAGGATGTACTGTTTATGCCACGTCTCGACGCCTCGAGAGTATGCAAGGTTTCAAACATGAAAACATTCGTACGATGGTTATGGACGTGACAAAGGACGATGATGTACAAACTGTTGTCCAGAAAGTCCTGGCGAACGAGGGAAAGATTGACATCGTGGTCAACAATGCTGGCGCTCTCGCAATAGGCAAGTCCTGGTCCTCTCACCTCCTTACCCTCGACTCGCAGTGCTTCTGATTGCCATGGCTTCGTATGTAGGCCCCCTTGCAGAGGTGACGATGGAGCAAGTCAGGAACGCATTCGAGCTTAACACCTTCGCTGCCGTGCGTGTCTCAAATGCAGTCATCCCCTCGATGGTGAAACGGCAAGAAGGTCACATCATCAATATCGGATCGCTCGCTGCCTTCATGTGAGTCGACTGCTCTGCTCTAGTCACTGGTCACGTTCAGTCATATACCCCATCCTTCCCCTATAGTACAACGCCTTGGAATACGCTGTACTGCGCTGCCAAGGCTGCATTACATAGCATCACCGAGGGACTCTCTATGGAACTGAAACCATTCGGTATCAATGTCATGCTCGTCGAGCCTGGCGGTGTCAAATCCAACATTTCCGAAAACCAAGCAAGCACGTTCAAGCTTTCCCCGAATTCTATGTACAAAGACTATGAAGAGCGACTGATCGAACTGATGAATTTGGGCGCGAACAAGGATAATATGCCTACTGATGAGTTTGCTAGGCAGGTGGTGGAGAAGGCTTTGTGCGGAGCGCCGCCTCCTTATATGTCGCTCGGATGGAATGCGAGAAAGGTGGCGTGGTCTCAGTGGTTGCCAAGACGGTATATCCTCGGATTTATATACAAATCTATGGTGTGGAAGAAAGAGAAGGACACAGCATGATCATCTAGACTGGCATTCTTGACCTCTCCGTACGTTTATATATGTATCTCATCTGCGCCTCCACACTGAAGAGATACACTGCAGATAGATGTTTCAAAAGCATGTTGCTGTCAACGCCGCGGTGATCCCTCCACAAGTCATTATCATGCGATTTGAGTAGGGACTTTCCGAAAAGAATTCGGAGCAGCAGAGAGGGTCCGCTGCGTTGTCGATGTAGCCACCCCAGCAAACTGGTTCCGGTTGACCTCGTAGAGTAGGAATTCTGATCAACTGGCAGCTGTGGCATTGTCGATAACTGCAATCACCTCGGCCAAGACAAGTGATACCAATAAGGCTGTCCGCGACGTTGGTTTTCTTAGCAAGCCAAGCACTCAACAATCTGCGGTCTGTGGTCATATTGCTTCATAACCACTATAGAGTTCGTCAGTTGTAAAAGGTCATTCTCGGCAACAATCTTACTGGGTACAAATGAATACATGACATACTTCTTCTGGTGTGGCGCATCCTTCCTGTGCCACCATAAATGGAGGACTGGCTTCTCTGAAAGCTTGGGTGAGTGGCCGGCATCATTCTTTTATCATGTGCTCACTTTGCTAGCAAGGAGCGACACCCTACTCACTTCCATTTGAGTGGCGACTGACCTACACGGCCACGGTTGCTTACCTGTGAATTTTATTCGTGTCCCGTGCGTATCACGTATGACAAGAGGATTGTCTATAACACTCATCGGTCTCGGTATCCGCATCTAAGCTTCACCGAGTCACTCACCGCTCTCATACAATCTGACATATCATTGAACGACGACAAACAACGTCCACAGCGTTCACTGATTCTATATCCCATCTTCATCCCTCGCTCACCTTCCTGGTAAGAATAAAGAAACACCCCACTCGACTTCCAGCTCTGATTCTGGGTCCGCCACGGTTTGGTCGGTAGCGCCATTCTGGTGAACAAATCGGGCACCACGATGCGATTCTCTGAACTATCACTCTCCAATTTTCTTACGCTTACTCTGAGGGCCATTCACATGTGCCGGGCCATATGTGCGGATACGTCCACAATCTAAAAGTCACCTGTGAAATAGACTTGTTCCAAGGGCTCAAATATCTCCCTGTTTGGTTCGGGGACTTTGACGAGGTGGTTTGCAAGAATGTTCCGAACTGGTTGTTTCCAGTACCCTCCTACAGATGTGCCCGGTCTTGTGTGTATTCGAAGTGGTGCTTGATGAAAGGGGTTAGGTTGGGGTAGGCAGGGAGGTGGAACTCGGAGTAGATCTGGAGGAAGATTGTGAGCGCATACGTGTAGGTTGGCATTGGCCACCGCCGGGGCACAGAAGGAGGCGCACCCAAAATGCTGCGCTTCCACCTTTCCTCCCTAGCTCGGGCCCGTACCTTAGACCAGACAAACCAATGACATGCTTGAGCTGCAGAATATGAGATTGCCGATGACGAATGGAGAAACTGTCAGTGTTCGGAAAGGAATCCCGCAGCGACCACATCCCATGGTCTCTGAATCTGAAATTTGGGGAAAGAGGACGTACCGCCGATGACCAAATCGACACTGCCATTCCCCAAGAATCTGAGGAAGACCTACATAACAAATGTGGTTGTCTTCCCTGATGCTCATCTCGCTGGTGATTACCTGAGACTTGCCATCGCCAGGAGAGGAGTACAGCGCGTGCCACTCCTCCAAAGCTTTACATGTCCATGCTCTCACTTGGGTTAACACCTACAATGTGCTTGAAAGGTGTAAGCCCAAGAGTTGCTTGTCCTGAGCGCAGCTGTAGTTAGAAATTCTGTTCATGATCAGAACGTATATGTATCATTTTTCGCCCATTCTACATCCCAGATCAACCACACGTTCCTATCGCGCGCTGGTCCCTGCGCCATTGCCGCTGCCATCATGAGATCTTTTGTGAATCGAAGACGACGTTGAATGGGGAGAGTGGGTATGCTGGGCGCGAGACGTTAAACAATGCTTTTCTGAATGTGGCCAAGCTAGTGTCAGTGGTTGTGGTTGTGAGTTGTGTACGGTAGTTCATATTCCCTTGCTCTCCAAGCAAGGGTTCTGGGAATACCTTAAGTCGTGAGAATATGTAACTTTTGAAAGTCCTTCCTTTCCTGGCCGAGCGTGTGAATTTGGAATGTGACCTCTGCGGTAGTAGTCGGTTCCGTCCTTCGGCGTTGACTAGTATCTTCGTAGGTTTGGACTTAGTTATTGTTTCACAATAGCTGTAATTTTGAACTTAGGCCATTCCCGCCAAGCAAGGGTTCTGCCGACGCAGGCGGCATTTCGAGTGTACAAAGCATCGGAAAAGTGCGGCTTACATGACTCGGCCCCAGCGCTCAGCTATAAACCTGATCTCGATTCTAAGTGCAGGTCGTCCGGGCCCCCGCCCGTTGATCGCAGACTCATATCGGGAAGTTCGAGCCTCGAAGCAATGGATTTGCTGAGGAGGCGGTGTACGCGTAAGTCGAGCAGCATATAACTTAGGGCGACTGCAGGACGCAGAAGCAGGTTTGGTAGGTATCATCGTGTTGCCCTTTGACCAACCGTGGTCATGGTATCAGGGTGTGCACTGTGCACTACCGTCGAGCAGCAGTCGAGTCTATGCACAATGTTTGCCCGCCTCGATTTTATTTACAAACCCGCGAAGGAACGTGATACCCCGCCAAGTGTCCGACAAAACCCATCGAGTCGAGTCTCACAACGAACCGTGCGTTTTCATCTTATTTTCATCCTCAGGTAGTAATGACCGTATGTTTCGTAAGGCCATTCCTGCAGTTGTAGGCATCCCTTCTCGATATGAAAGACCGTGAAAGAAGGTCCTCGCGTATGTAGGATGGCTATTCCTGGGACTCCGGGGCGCGGGAGTCCTACACGAGCTGACCCCAACACGAGTACAATAAAGCGGTTCGAAACCACCCAGACAAAACAACAATAACATCGCCAGTCCAACCAAACTCATCATGTCACCAAGTTCGCCGCCTCTGCCCTTCTCATCACCCTCACCTCGCTCCTCGTGCTCCCCACACACGCCCAGTCCTTATTAGGCTCCAGTCTCTCCTACGGCCCCGTCTACGGCGCAGGCTCCACCCCCCTCAGTAGCCTTGCCTGCTCGATTGGGGAGAACGGACTGGGCACAAAATATGCCACACTCGGCTCGCTGGCAAACTTTCCTAATGTCGGCACTGCACCCACCTTGTCGAAGTGGGGGATCCCAACTGTACCCCTTCTATTCCTGGTTCGCCTGTGCAGCGACCATGGGCTCGTACAAGCCATGCTGAGATCCCAGCCCGTACGTGAACATGAGCAAAGACATGACATCAGGGGAAACAATAAGCTAGACGAAGCCTATCAGTATTCGTAGTGGGTTAGGGACAACAGACTATTACATAATTATAGTAGCTCGTTCAACTACTCAGACTCACTGCAGGCCAGAGGGTGACGCATGATCTACACTACTGTTCAACCCCATGAGCTCATTTCTCAAGCACGATAATTGTTCTCCGTCTCAAACCTGCTCGTTTCAATATCCTTCAATGTGATATTACTCCTTTCACACATCCCACGGAATAGTCCTCCTTTCTGATACAGATTCCAAGGTGTGTCGAATTCCTGCGGGCAGACGGTAAGTTGATGGAAACATGGGGTGCGCAGTGCATAAATAAGAACTCACCGCTACAGAACCAGCGTCCATCACGAGGACGCGGTCATACGAGATGATGGTACGTAAACGATCTGAAGTTCAGCATCAACATCTGGTAGATAAACAAACCTACAAGGTTAAACGCACGGGCAATGCACAGCAGGGTGCGGTCTCTGAACTCGGTCTTGATGGTACGCTGAATCCTGTTGTCAGTCTCCAGATCGACAGACGCGCTAATAGGTGGTCATCATTGTGTGGCAAAATACTATCCAACACGGACGAAGCGACAAAGAACTCACGTAGCTTCATCGAGTACGACAACTTTACAATCCTTCACCAGCGCACGTCCCAGGCTGAGCAATGAGCGTTCTCCAACACTGAGATTGGCACCCTCGCTCTCGATCACGCTGTCCAGTGTATACCGGTTCGCACCGCCTGCCGTTTCACCAGACTCGGTTGGCTGGCCCTTGCTTGAATCCGAGCCCACGAGGCAAGATCGACGCAGCGCGTCCCAAAGCTTGGCATCATCATATTTGTTGAACGGGTCAAGGTTCGACCGAATCGTTCCTGTAGATGCCAATTCGGCTGAGAGCCCATTTAAATGCATCGACAAGGTACGTACCACTAAAGAGAAAAGGCTGCAATACAATGATCAGTCTAGGCCGATTCTGTATAGCGTGGACGCACATCTTGAGGTATGATAGATATCTTAGTGCGAAGGTCCTTGAGGCCAATTGTCGATATATCAATTCTGAGGGGGACCAGTAACTCAGAGAGTCAAAGTACGACGAGAGTATATCAGCTTACCCATCAAGGAGAATGGATCCGCCAGACAACTCGATGATTCTGAATAGTGTCAGCATCAACGACGATTTTCCAGCACCCGTTCTGCGCACCCGTCAGCTCTAGTCAATCTCCCAACTCATATCTTACCTCCCAACTACACCAATCCTCTCGCCTCCCCTGATGGAAATCGAGACCCCGTTAAGGACATTTGGCAGACCCGGGCGGTAGCGCATATAGACATCCCTGAATTCAATAGCGCCAACATGTGGCCACTCTGGTGGAGGCCGCTCGGATGGTAGTTCATGAGCTGCCTCTTGAGGAACAGTATCTTTCCAAGTATACTGCACAACTTTCTGCGAGTCAGCACTGAATAGTCCCGAAAATCGCTGAGCTTACGTCTTTCGACAGAATTCATATCGTTCTTCCAGGAGAGTCACAAGTCATAATTACGAGAGGAAGAAGATAACCTCACTTCAACGTCCGCGATCATTATTGTCATCACCCCAAACATTGACGCCAGAATCACTACAACAGTGCTGTCCATCTGACGAATAAAACAACCTCAACAGACTTACTAGTGAATGTCAAGACCACGCCGATTTGCGCTGCATTGATCCTAGACACGTCTGTGACTGCAAACAATGCAACCTATAGACATAAACAACAAAGAAAAGGAAGCCCAATAAATAACCACTCACTATAAATGTGAGTGTATCACCCATGAGGTCGAGCCTGATAGTGAGCCACCTCTTGTTCGTGACCACAAGGAACAAGCTTCGATTTTCCAGATCAGTATAGTATCTATTTGCTTTGATGAACCGTTTCATCTCTCCGTAGCTTCGAATGGTCGAAAGCCCAGTCAGCGTCTCCGAAAAGTGAGCATACAATAAGGAGCGAAGCATCGATTCTGGAAACGTATTTCTCAGTAAGAGAAATGCGACGTGTGGAATGTGAGGGGGATAGTTACGTAGGCGCTTGACTTCGCGGGCGCTGGTACGATAAAACGCAATGACGTAGCTATAGCATAAGCCGACAACAACTACAGCTACAACTGCCAGACATAATGTACCATTCACGCACAAAGCGGGAAAACGGGGCTTACGGAAATATGGCTCGAGAACGGATACGATGACAGCAGGGCCGAGGACCTGTGCCAGTGTAAGACCAACTGATATGGTCGTCAGATGATGCAATTCACATGAACAGCAAGTAAAGTCCTTACGTAGTCTGATAGAAACTGGAGATCCCGGTCAGCAACCTAACTATTATTACAAAGGAGATTTCACGTGGAAGCTGGTTATCCATGGCTGTGGACAGCACTTATCAATATTCTGCCCAAGCACAACTGCAATGAACAACTCACTGTCAACGTCTTTCCCAAACAAACCGAGCAATCTGCCCAAAGGCTAACCACAAACAACCGTCACACGAACGCGTTCCATGGCGCATCAAAGGAAAGTAACTCACAGTGGTATCGAAGAATGACATCGGGGCATAGAATACGGTCTGAACAGCCTGATGATGCAGATTCTGCGAGACAAGATACCCCAGGATATCTAAACTTGCACATCTGCAATTTACGATCGTGATCATTAGGATATACCGCCATTGAAGAAGTCAAAAGGAAGCACAGGAAAGTTGTGAATATTGCCTGCCCGATTCCCAGGCATCCATAGAGGATTTGGTAGAATGAAGTGGACCAGTTCCATGTACTTGGACATAAATGAAATTACCACGCTGACAACGTGCATTGGGGTGAGTTCACCTACTTGGCCTGCCACAACACCAACGTGTACGAGTTCATCACCTGACACGCTTGCATCATCATTATGAACAGTAGAATGAGTGGTAGCATAACAGCCCCTCGCCCGGCGTCCAGGTACGCCAAGTGCACTGCAAAACCGAGCCCAGCCGAAAAATCAACACGCCCGCCCCACGCGCGCACACAGAGGAAGCGATGAAAGAACACACCTTTCCGCGAAACAGACCCAGTACTGCGCTGTTCCTTGACAATGAGACGACCTTCAAGCTTACCCGTCCCTGCTGCCCGTTCGCGGGCCCGCACAGCCTTGAGTTTAACAGCTGCAATCGTGATGCTTCGTGTCACCAACTCAACAGTTTCGACCCCGGACCCCATATCACTCTCCGATACCTTGTCCACATCCCCGACACCATCTCCATCTCCATGTCCTTGAAGCCCCTGGCTGCGTCCTCCATATTCCTTATCCAACCTCGCAAACTCGCCTCCTTTCATCATCAATTCCTGATACGTCCCGCTTTCAGCAATCCTTCCCGCTTTCATCGCATATATGTAGTCGACGCGCGTAAGGAAATGGATAGCATGGGTAACAAGGAGAACGGTTATACCGCGACTACGCAGTTCGCCGAGTATTGCGTCTTCGAAGAGGGATTTGCCAACATGGGCGTCGACTGCGCAATGAATGAGATCGTCAGCATCAGATAATGTATTGAAAGGAAACACACCTGCGGACAGGGGATCATCGAATATGACGATATCAGAACCAAAGTAGAGAGCTCGGGCGATATTCACGCGTTGTTTCTGTCCCCCGCTCAAGTTGATCCCCCTCTCACCAATCTACGTGTGACAAGCCAGTCAGTTATTCTCCCGCCTGCATACCCACGACATGTTACCTCTGTCATATCACCATCAGGTAACAACTGCAGGTCAGGCAGTAGACATGCCAACTCGACAGCACGCCAATATCTTTCCTCGACAAAAGCCTGTCCGAATAGTATATTCTCCCTCTACATCCACCAGTATCAATAATTCCCCAATCCGATCACCAAAAGAGTATGAAAGTGGGTACTTACCAGTGTCGCATTCTGGATCCACGCCATCTGCGAGCAATACGCGACTCTTCCACCAAGCGTAACGTTACCTGAAATTTTCCTCATCTCACCGATAATACCCTGAAGGAGACTGGACTGTGTGTGGGTCCGAGGATCATGTATTGTCGTCCAAAAAGGAAGTGAAGACATACCTTTCCGCTCCCGACAGGACCTACGATCGCCACGAGTTGTCCACGAGAAACGGTCAGCGCGACGTTGGTAACCCGAAATACAGTTCCAGCCTTGGGCACGGAACTGGTGTCATTATCCTTTTTCGTTCCACGACTTCCCTCTTGCGTTCTTCTTAGACCGCGACGATCAGGTCGAGAAGCGATATCGTTGGAAATCTTTTCATCCATCTTCTCCGACGACTCCCATTCGAACGTAGCATCTCTAACAACGATCGCATGCTCCTGTGTTACATTGATGACAGGAACTTCGCCCTGCATAAGTTCCGCATGGAAAATATGCGAGAGACGCTGTAGTGCAGAGGATGCATCCGGGATTGCGGAGAGTGCGCGGGGCAGCCACATCATTGGTTGACGAAGGAGCTGGTGGCAGAAAAGTATATATGTGTAATATGAGAAGCATCACACTCACCTGGAACAAACTCAAGCTAGCAAAGATCGCTCCCGTGTTAAAATCATGCGTTGTAAGTGTATACGTGACCAACGATAACGTCGCTGCAAGAATAGGCAGGGACGTGCCAAGTGCAAAGCTACATATAACGCGTACATCCATAAGTACACGAGCAGGCGTCACCCGAAGAAAGGGAGAAGGAGGGGACGCACTTTCCACTTATCGAGAATTGAATCCTGCAAATCTCGCGAAGCTCTTTCTTGCGGAACTCGAATACCTCTGTGGGGGATGTCAGGCATATCGAGGATGTATCAATTACATTTACTCTGCAAAAAGGGAACTTCATATGAAAAGTATTTGACGAGGCGCATGGCACCTAAATGCATGCAGTGAGTATAACAAGCCATCGCCGCGAACGACCACACAAAGACGTACCCAGAACCTCGAGCAGGACTTTGACCCTTTGTTCTGTCCATACTATCGAGCGCAGGCGGAGATGATGCTGTAATGACATCATGCGCTCTTGTAAGGGAAACACCAGCACGAAGAGTGCAAAGCCCACGAGAGCCGATGGGCCGAGCTGGTGAAGCATGTGTATGTATGCCATGATCGCCCTGAATGGATAGGTTGTGCATGGCGCGTACCTCGATCAAAAGAATGACTAGACAAACAATCACTTGAATTGGTGATACCCATACTGTGGATAGATTAAGAGATGCTTAGAATACAATCAAAAGGTCAACTTACTGGCGTGCTGGATGTGAAATAGCGAATGAGATATTTGGCGCGATAGGAAGAACAACTTACAAACCACTGTGCGCAGGAATCTATTCTGCTCACCTACAAAGCACCGAGTTGGTGCTCCTGTGCAAATGAACAGGACAACTTACATCCGTAGATATATGGTTCACCAGAGCCGCATTTGTAAGCTTCACTCTCTCCCTGCCAGTGAGATTAACACCACGCTCGTAGATACACACGATAAGTGCAGCACGCGCAAGAACGCCGGTTGTCATCGAATGCCAAAAGAACTACACAGCATCATCGTTAATGGGAACGAAATCAGGCGCATATAAGCCCTGTACCTGATTTGTGCACATGCTTGTTATTATGGTCAAGAACCATAGACCGAGTGCCATAGCAATGCCAACGCCCACATTGGGAGGAGTGCCCCCGGATGCACGTGCAGCCGACCGCTCCTCGACAAACGATATGATTGATTTCAGAATGAGTGGACCTATCATTTGGGAAGTATCACCGATCGCCTGTTTAGACAGTCATCTGACGTCGTATCGCACATGCAGACTGCACGCACCTTGAATATCCCTCCGAGCCAAAATGACCAGCCGAACACATCATTGAGTGCCCATGCCAGACTTGCCTTCTTTCTTCCCTTGACCTTCCTCCATTGCTCTTCAAGTGCTGCACGTCTCTCCTTGTACGTTTGACCTCTACTACTACTGTCCGCCTTTATCGCACGGGCATCCCATATCAGGCGTTTCAGTGCAGAAGCCCGTATCTCACCCCTATCCAATTTGGCATTCCATTCTGCAGCTGCGTTGATACGTCGTGTCCATGCTGCTTCGAGCTTCTCGGCCATTTGTCCAGCCTCGCGAGAAATATCGAGTTTGTACAGATCCGGTGCTTGAAGAGTGCGTTGGTACCCTAGGACCATGAATTCCGTCACCCACGAGAATGTCATGCGGGAAAAGAGAGAGGCAGTAGCAAGTGGGGTCGTCTGGGTGCAGAATGTGTTAGTGGAAAAGATGGTGTGATACAACTCGGTCACCGACTTTTGCGTCATCCAGTGATAAGGAAGGGGGAGAGGGTGGATCCTTCGGTAGCCTACGTGGGTGGAGTGTCTAAGTCATAGACTGCTCGACGACGGTAAGGACGCACCATAACTGCCAGAATCTGCGCCGATACCTTAAACGTTGGTTTCCAGAGTCTAGCTGAATGTTTAATGGATGTGTGTCTGTGGCCGACACCCCGAGTTTTTCCGATTCTCTTTCGCTGTCGCCGCGCATCGACCTTTGGGCGTGCTTCCGCGACGAGAGGGAACTCAGGCTGGTGGTTCCTATGGTCAAAGTGGTGGGTCGAGGGTTAATGTATATATATGCGCCTGCCTGGAGCAGCGCAGGACGGATTAACCGGGCCGGTTATTCTTTAAGATCGATCATATAGTGTCTCAAATGGATGTCATCGGCACTGGAATGCAGAAGGAAACCCGTCAATGTGCCTCGCAAGCCACATATGATTTGACCACAAACGGCTCAAGTGCGTGTGAGGAAAGACTGACAACCTTCCTCTACGAACAGCGAAATGCTAAATCGGAAGGTAAGCACGAAGATTGAAAGGACAGTTGTCGCGAAATAGCGCAGCACTGGATCTATGCCACAGGCGGTAGAAAAGCGGGCTTGGTTTCCCTGTACGCTGGTGCATCTCCTCGCACGGTGTTGCAGTTACCAGTGCCTCGCGAGAGACAACAAAGGCATATCCCCAAGCCACGTAGATTGCCCTGTCAGGGGAATAACAACATGCACCTGGAACATATGAACGCCATGACGCTGCTATTACAGCTGTTTGCAAAAGATCGCGGAAAATGCGAAAACCAAATTCACCTGGCGGGAAGGACCCCAGAGGTAGCCCTAGTAGTCATTATTATTAGTAATCTGTACTAGTCCTACAATTACAGTACGGGCTGGCTTTCCCACCTTCCACAACGTCCTGC
>Ga0307518_10000854_pt1 | contig 22779 bp, 19 predicted proteins | sample 25_EM_MG_FD_203889 | JGI IMG/M metagenome (GOLD analysis project Ga0307518, IMG submission 203889) | Populus trichocarpa ectomycorrhiza microbial communities from riparian zone in the Pacific Northwest, United States - 25_EM | ecosystem: Host-associated > Plants > Roots > Unclassified | place...
CTCTCTTTTTTCTTTAGTTTCTAGTCAGTTATGAAAGAGGAATGAATGGGGTATTTATAGCCCTTATTCTTCCTAATTATACTTTGGCCCCTATTCTTTCCTTTTCTTTACAATTTGAGTCACATTCATTATGTCTTCATATTTTCCTATTTAATTTTTAATTATTATTTTTATTTATCATGTGTATAATAACATTTTAATTTTTTTTTAGGATTTTACAGATTGTAACAACTTTCTATAAATATCTGAGACTTAAGGTCCAAAATCCTACTATTGTTCTGTTTAAATATTGTTATAGTTTGTCTAGTTCTCCCAAAGCTAAAAAATGGTATGGCATGGTTTTACTCTTTTTTTTAAGAGAAGAGCACAAAATCCCTTAAAAGATATTTTTTAAGGTAAGTCACTCTTAGTAAAAAATTGGTGGAGTGATTAGATCATAGTGTACTGTAATGGTTTTATAACCTCTACTAAGAAAGTGAGGGGATGTTCTCCAATTTGGAGAGTGTTTGTTGTAGATAATGTTTCTCCTCTTTTGAGTCCAAATAAAGAGAATATGTTCTGAAATCTTTCTGATAATTTTCAATACTACTTTCTTTGGAGCATAATTGTTATACTGATAATTGTGTGTTGTTTATAGGCGGGCCTCACTCTTTGAAACAATTAAAGAACAAGAAAAAATGAGCTTCAAATTCCTTATCATCATCGTCATCCTTTGTATAGTAGTAGTAGGAAGAATCTCGAGAAGAGAAAGCTTCGAAGGAGTAGGAAGCCGTAAAAGAATCTGAAGTGGAGGTAATGGGCAAAACTCAATAGAATAGTGGTGAAATGGACATCAATATTGACATGGAGACAGTTGGGAGCCAATATGCTCTTCACTTAGGAGTAAGAAAAGACGTAGTTCCCAGCCTATGAATCCTAGCTTTCCCCTAACAATAATACCCTTGCTTATTCTAATGTCAAACCATGCACATGTTATTTCCCCAAATCCTATTGTTCCCAATCCTGTGAATATTGTGACAAGTCCCATTAACATTAGTGAAGATACAAGTTTAAGTGGAAGTATTAATGTTGGCATTTCTTCTTTTATCCCTCTTTTATAGTTTGATTGTCTTTCCACCAAGGATTTTATAAATTATATGCCTGCTAGTGGTTATGGCCTCATGCTTGAGGAACCTTTTTTGACAGGATTCCAACCTTCTAGAGAAGTGATATACACTGATAGAGAGAGAGAGAGAGAGAGAGACTTCTTGACTTTTATTTAACTCAACACATTAGAGGCAATACCTTGCAGTTTTTTTAGTTAGCTTGATGGCGTTTATTTTTTCTAATGGTAGTTCCTCATTAAATAAGTATTACTTGAGAGGGGTTTTCTAATCTTCTATTGTAGCTTCCTATATGACCACCACTATGCTACTTTATTCTTCCACACTTGTTTTTTCAAGCTCATTAATCTATACATGAGGTGGCAATTCCACCAAATTTCCATTAGAAAGCTTAAAAAAGAGATCAGCTTGGTTGTTTTCTTCTTTAAACTAGTGTTTGAAAACATCTTTTGCTAGTACTTTACCATGAAAGGCTCTTTAGCCCTATATAGCTTTTGGCACTATCTCACCATTAACTAGGAGTCACAAAACACTATAAAAAGGTAAGCATTCAAACTCTTTACTAAGTAGAGGCTTGCCAAAAGAGCTTTAAACTCTGCTATATTATTAGAGGACGGGAATTCTAAATGGATTGCATATTTAAAGGTTCCCCCCCACCAAGGCTATTCAAAGCAAGCCCAACTCCACTTTCATTTACGTTGGATGCTCCATCAACATGTAACATCCAAGGTTTAATGGTGAATTGGTCTTTTGCTTCTTCAATTTTAACCACCGGTGGAGATAGCTTGGTGAAGGAGCATTATGCAATGAAATTAGCTAAAGTTTGGCCTTTGATAGCTGGTTTAGACTGATATTAGAGTCTATACTCCTAGCTCAATAGCCCACTTAACCAAATGACCTGGCATGTCAAGTTTATAGAGGATTTGCCTTAAAGGCAAATAAGTCAACATAATCACTTGATGTTATTGGAAATATAGTTTTGGCTTCCCAACAACATTAACCAGAGCGAGGGCCACCTTTTCAATCTTTATATACCTCATATTGGCATCATGGAGAACCTTATTAGCATAATACACTGGCTTCTGGATTCCTTTTTCTTCTCATACCGGCATTGCACTAACTGTCAAGTCAACAACCCCTAAGTAAAGAAAAAGTTTTTCTTTTTTTTAGGTTGTGAAAAGACTCTAAGAGAGAAGAGATGGAGATTCAATTCTTTTAATACTTGTTTACACTCTAAAGTCCACTCAAAATTGGAGATATTCTTTAAAGTTTTGAAGAATGGTAAGCAACATTTGTTTAAGTGAGAGATGATCTTGTTAAGGGCGGCAACTCTTCCGGTCAGTCTCTGTACATCCTTTATTGTCTAAGAAAGAGTCATATTTAGTATTGCCTAGATTTTCTAAGGATTAGTGTAAACCCTGGGAATAAACTTTTACATAAATTGAAAATAATATAGATGAAAAAAGAGAAATGAGATAATTAATGTACAAATTAAATAAATTAGGGATCGAAAATTTTTTTGGTATGAATTTCCCCGGTAATATATATATAAGAAGAGTTTTAATTAACTCAAAGACAAAGAGGGTAAGGTTAAATGTAAGGAAAATAAATTAAATTCAAATGTTGAGGGGTGAAATTATAAAAAATAAAAAGAGGTGTAACTCAAATAATAAAAGGAAGAAAGAAAAGGGGTAAAAAAAACACTTAAGTAAGTGGGGTCAAATGTCTAATTAAAAAAATGAGATTATAAATACCCTTTTTTCTTCTCCTTAAGGCAGGCTGCAACAACAACAAAATAAAGGAGAGAAATTTGAATCTTTCCACCAAAAATTGAGAGAGAAACACCAAAAAATACACAAGGTTTAGATTAATTGGTAGGAAAAGCATCATTAGGCAAGGAAATTAGCAAGAAACAGGTAAAGAAAATTATAGGGAGAAAGGGAGAGAGTGAGGGCCGACTGGTGTGCAAAAAAAAAGGAGTCAAAATTTTTTGACTGGTTAATTATCAAAGTCTAATTTATCACGAGGTAACGAGCCCTAAACTTGATCATGTAAGCCAATTTGAATTTGATTAGAAATTGGTGTATTGATCTTGAATTTAAGTTAGGGTTCTTGACTAGAATTTGAGGGAAATGTAGAATCATATGGAATTGAATTAGTTAGAGCATTGAAGATTGTCTTGAATGTGAAATTATATAGAGATACCAAAGAAAAAAAATTCAATGGTTAAAGAAGCAAAGGTGGGCGACCATTGGGGGGTGAATTGGAAAAGAAGAATTTATGATTTTATTTGTAAATTTCTTGTCATGTATTGTTTATAATATGAACAAATGGTTTTTTTTTAAGGGAGAGTGGAAAATTGAGATGTTTGAGGGTTCACTTAAAACATTAATAAAACTAGACAGATTTGTCTCCCTAACTTCAATAAGGGATTCGAGCCTAAACATGATATAATTTAGGAAATGTTCTTTCATAGAAGTTATAGCTAAAGATGTTAGTTTTTCAACGAGACTAACCTCGCCTAATTTAGAGTTCTAAAACTCCAGATATAGGTAAACCTCTTAGGAGAGGTTGGGTTGCCATCTCTTCTTGCAATTTTGACAAGTTGCTAAAATGAGTAATTTAGATGCGTTTGGGGCAGAATTGGGTTTCTTGCCCTTAGAAAATGTGTAGTTTAGCGTTTTAATAATCAAAGGAAATAAGTCATGTTCAAAACCGAGATTTGTAATGTTAGTTATGATTAAAAAAACAATCATCTTAAAGGATGTAATGAGAAACACAAATGTGAAGGAAGAAATTGTTGAATGAAAGTCAATATTTGCTGATTTTATTGTTATTAAAAGAAATATAATTTGAATAGGAAATAATATGATATATCTGTGAATACAGGAGGGACCACAAGAGTTGCACAGTAGCAGCAGGGGATCACAAGCCGAGCTTCTGCAGCAGGTAGGTGTTCTACACCTATATCTTTCTTAAATGTACATAATTATAAAAGCTTGTTTAATTTTTGGATTTTATATATAAATGTTGTCAAAAGAAAAACATCTAATGAAATGAATAAGAGATGGAAACAAACTTGATTAACTATTCTGGTTGGGATAGTTAATGATACCAATGAGTTTCATTGATATCGAAATTTCCCTAGATTTGATTAGTCAGTTCTGAGAATGGGAGGCTAATGATGTCAATAAGGTTTACTAACATCGGCATGATAATCCCGGAACATGGGGGATATTGAACCTGATTAACTATTTCGGGTTAGGAATAGTTAATGATATCAATGGGCTACATCGATATCTTTTTTTTAGGGCAAAACATTATTTAGTGTCATGATTCCTATCCTTTTGGAAAAGGTATTGCACATACTCATTCCCCTTGATTGTTGTAAACACCTCAACCCTGGTAGCGTTTAAGGGAGTAGTTATTATTTCTAGGTATACTAGTCTATTTTATGCCAAGACCCTGGTATTACCCCTGAAAGATTGGGTATTCCGAGATAGACATATGTTATCTTGCTTGGAAGACACTTTCTTTCGTCCGATGAAGTGAGGATGCTCTTGTCACAATACACTAGCTTTTTCCACTCAGATATGATTCTCTATCAACTATTTTATATTAAGTATATTTCTCTAAAAAATGGTATAAAGTTGTTCCAGAGAGAGTAGTTGTGTATTCTATTAATAAGGGCTTTTGTTGCTACAGGTTCTAGTAATTTTTCCACCTTCAGTAGCTTTTTATTAAACCTCTTTAGATAGACTCTGGTGCTTTTCTTTTCTAGTTAAATAATGAAGAAAAGTTCAGTGGAGCTTTTGTATGCTTGTGTTGAAACGAGCGATCAACTTGTCACACAAATCTAAAAAACTAGATATTGAACCAGGTTTGAGATTGTGATACCATGCTCGTGTAGACCCCGAAAAGTAGTTGGAAGGACTTTGCACATAGCTTTAGAATCCTACACCACCAATTCCAAACTACTTCTCACATTTTGAACGTGTTTTTTAGGATCTGACAATCTATCATAATTATCCAAATTCATCTTACTAGCTATAAAGTCTATGAGGAGGCATGTGTTCAACACATAACCACATAATGGTGACCCTCCTACCTAACTTGAGTCTTTTTTATCTTCATCTTTACATTGCCTCTTTGATTATGGGATGATTGAGTCATATTCTGAAGGAGAACGAGCTTGTTGGCGGGGATAGTTAAGACTCTCGACCTGACCTCTTGATCTATAAAGATCATATCTAGATGACCCTGCATGAGAGTGCTTTTATTTGTAATGTGATCTACTTGTAAGTGTGGGTATGATGTCTACTTTCTGCCTCATTCTGGTTATTTTTCTCAGGAACTTAGAGTTGGCGTTGCCCAAGACATGCAATAGGGATGACTGGTGCCATAGACATAAGAATAGTTTGTATAGTAATTGGCAAGTTCTGTAGAGAACTGAGCTGTCACTGGGCAACTAACACAACCTTTGTAAGTGTCATTATCTGTTGAGTGAGTTGATAGAGATCCATATGAGGAGCTGATGAAGATGGTGGGAGGTCAATGACCCTTCCTCTTGGGATTTTTGTATTATCCGCCATAAATACTTTAGAATCAGGAAACGAGGAAGATTAACATAGGAAACAAATTAACAAGACTTTTGTTCAAGTTTCCATAGGCGACGCCATTGGTGAAGCTTGAAAAAAACTTCACCAAATTTAAGCTTCTTTTCGGATGATAATTGTTTAGATAAGGGTGTTACCTGTAAAAACCCTCTGATGCCAAAATTAATTTAGGGATTTTTAAGTATAAATAATATAAAGATAGTAAGTAGAGAGAGAGTAAGATATTTTTTCTCTGTTTTTTCTTAAGAGAGTCCCTCTTTTGCTAAAACCTGACATTTAATATCTCGAAAAACATAAAAATATCAAAATAATATCTAGAAAAAATCTTTAAGCTTTTCAAGGTGGCAATCCTATTTCGTTGTTATCTCTCCACATAGAGTCGTAATAGGTTTGTAGCTTGTAATAATAAAAGACATTAAGATAAAGAGAAAAGGAGAAGAGAAAGAAGGGAAGGAGCCCAACTGAGTGTTGAATCTCGTTAGCGTGTTGAGTCTTGGTTGGGTCGTGGCTCAACCAAATGTGAGTCTCGGTTAGGCCTCGATCCAACCGAGTGTGGGGGCTCTGTTGGATTGAGGCCCAACCAAGTTCAAGCTTTCATAATTGATTTTCACTTTCCTTCATTCAGTTGTGCACTGATCTTCTCAAGTTTAAAATACCCGTAAAACAATTGATTAATTTCAGTATATACGTTCATATTCTTAATAGATAGATAGATGAATTAATTAATTAATATTTCAGTTTATTCTTGATTACTTGAGAAATTAATTGCCTCTTTCATCCATCTAGAGTCCAAACGTAACAATAGTCCCGTATTTCCACTCCAACAGACTAAACATTAAAAATATTTTCAACAAGCACCCCTTCGTTGCTTAAAAGAGTGGTCAAGTATGCATGATTTGCATGTTGTTCTCTCACCAGCAAGAGATGCTATATCCCAGGGTCCTCCAGCAAAGTTTTTCTGCCTTCGGATTCATGATAATATCGTCGTCTAAAATTAACATTCCAGGTAACCCCATGCATGGTTTCACCAAATATCACAGTATGATTGCAAAACATGACCATTAAACTGGATAGCAGCTGACACATATGCAACGTCACAATCACAGACAACAAATAATTCAGGAGCTAATTATTAACAAAGAGCTGGAAAAAAAATAATAATTCTGATATTTGGTCCAAACTCCAACAGAGAAAAGCGTAGAATTGAAATCCAAAAGATACATGATATTTACAATTAGGAATTCCATGTTTTAGTGTGGCTTCCAGGTGGTGCTAACTGAGAATTATTTATGTGAAATGGAAATGTGCAAGACCAAAGAGAGAATTCCAGGACTCAAAAGGCGTTACGCAGAGCCTTCAAGCACCTCAGAATTAAGTTCCCCCTTGACATCCTTCTCCGTTTCATCAAAGAAGTCCTCGCGAGCATTGTCCGCTAACATGAGTGCGACTAACCAGAAAAGGGCTGAATCGAGAGAAACAAAAGCACCGCCGCCAAGGAGGCCAGTCTTGGCAGTGGGGCATTGATAGTCAGGATCGTGATGAACGGTGCGGCTCAAGTGAGAGTGCTCTTGAATTGTTGGCCACAATATCAAAGCTGCTGCCAGTCCTGCTGTAAACCTGTTTCGAGTTTCACAAGACACGTCATTTCAGAGAAAATTATCTAAGGGATCGACACAATTTCAAAATTTTAATTTGGTGAATTAAGTTCACGGCACAAAAGGATAGGCGTTTGCCACAGGTATACCAAATAAATAAAGAAGCGCAGAAAACAATCTACTGGCATGAGTCTAAGCCTATAAAAATCTACTCAAGTTGAGAGATGCAACGCAGGAAGCAGGCATTTTACATGCGAGCAGATCCACGCTTAGATTGTCAAAATAGTTGGTTTAATTGTTGTGAATTTCAATTGTGTAATCCTCCAAAGACAATACAGGCTCCATGTTAACGATGAATGATTAATTGGGGTGGGTCAATAAAGATGGAAGACGAGCACAGCATGAGTTTGATTATACCTGTTGAATGCAATAGAAAAGGGCAAACCCAACAGAGGAAGCAAGTTCTTAAGAGAAAGACTTACACAGCAACGTTGAAAAAGATGGTGAAACTGGTGCTCTGAAACAAGGCAGAGTTGGGGACACGTTTTCCTTTGTATGGATAAAAGAGAGACAAGTAACCAACAACGGAAGCTGCTAAGAGAAATCCAACAGAGAGAAAGCCCAAGGCTACAGTAGGATCGGATGGATACTTGCAAATCACAACACCCTTTCCGGTTATTGCAGTTCCAGCAGCAGGCTATAAAATAATTTCCAAGAAAAATAATAAAACTCAACCAAATTTAATCAGAAAATTACACATAACAAACACATAATAATATAGAATTTGGTAGAGTACCTTCTTATTTTCGGCGACAACGCCTAAAAGGAAAGAGATCACTCCAAGAGCAGTGATTGCGAGCGCCATATGCTTCATTGTAACAGCCATTATCTGTTGATGTTTTATACCTGATTTATTTATGCATAGAAGACGGGAATGATGAAACAATTTAATTCCACAGAAGCAATCATCATCAAAGAAGAAGAAGAACAAAAAACAGTTTTATCTTACCTATTAAGTACTGAAAAGATCCGAAGAGAGAGAGGGGGAGAGGGGGATCTCTTATTAAAATACAGGAATAAGAAATTGATTCTTCTTCTTCTTCTTCTTCTTATCCTATAAAAGGGTGGCGATAGATGAGAGATCTCTCGCTCCCTAACTCCTCTTCTTCCCTATGAATGAATTCTGCGTCTTTGGTTAGGAAAGAAATAAATGTGAAGCAGATTTATATATATAAATGGTAAATGACACAAGTCTCTGTTGTCTCTCTCCTCTCTCTCCCGGATCCTCAATTCCTGCCTTCAATATCTCCTTCCTTTTCTCCTTTCTTTATTAGCTCTTCTATTTACACCTAATCTCCTCCACCTAATTCTTTTAAGTTTTATATTTGTTTTTTAAAAAAAAACAATAATGTATTTGTGAGGACCTATCCTTGTATCAAATCGACACATTAAACCATATTGTAAATATTTTGCAAAGTCAACCCTATCTTCCTTATATTTAGGTAATTTGATCAAGCGGTCCTTAGCATCTAAAATGCATTGCAGGCCTTTGCTGTTAAAAACCCCAAGTTGTTATTGGATCCAATTGTTCAAATGCAATGTTGTAAGATTACTTACCAAGGAAGGATTCGATTTTCCAATTTAATGTTTTATATATATATATATATAATTTCTCCACCATCATCTACTGGGCGGAGGAGTTTCCTTAATTTCCTAGCTAGCTGTCATTTGAATAGAATCATTATTATGAGACACTCACAGACGCTCGCTCGTTCATACAGGGAATGGATGCACCTAATACATGATCACGTCGATGTGCACTTAATTACAGTTGGTGGTGCTGTATTTTATTTTTATACCCTCCTTCTAATACGATTGTTTCCTCCCTATTTATAGTTTCTATATAAAGAAAATAAAATAAAAAAAGAGATTCCATTCCATAGAAAGGATCTTTTGACTCTTATCATCAAATCAAAGCTGTCAGAACGTGAGGTGAGAGAGAGAGATTCACTGAATCTTTCGCTGGCTTTTTTGTCTTTTTGTTTGACTCTGTGGTGTGTATATTAATTAATAATTGATTGATTGAATTGGACGGCATGGCATGGGCTGTGAAAACTTGAGGAGAGCTGGCTTAGCTTAGCTATAATCAAATCCAATAAAAACTATGGACCTGTCTTTCAAACAAGGCCCATGAATCAACGCCATGGGCTGCCGCCGCCGCCCATGTCTGTTTCTTTCCCCTTGCATGTTATAACTAGAGGACTTCTCCTTTCCTTGTCTTTCTTCAATCGCTCAAATTCAAATTAACAAAACTCACTCCCTCACCATGCCAATACATACAAGAAACTCAAAAAACCTGGCTGAAAAAATTCACAATGATTTCCTTTCCCAACAAAAACAGAACCCCGCTGAAAAAAGATCCCTAGTTTGTGGCATTTCCCATTCTGGCTCTGGCTCTAGGTCCGCAAAATTCCCAGTCTTTCGTAACAATGTGGTCGGTGTCCGTGAGGTTTCAACTCCTAGGCGATCTTTGTTGCAGGACCCAAATACAAACCAACTTTTCAACAACAAGACTAGTAATTGCAAGTCTGATGATGAGGGGGTTTCGTCTTCGAATAAAGTAAAAGGTGAAGTGGAAACCAGTAATAGGAGGGGTGTTATTATTGGACTTGAAGCATCCAAAGCAAGAGTGAGTGCTGTTGGTATCTGTGAAACCAAGAAACTAGAGATTGCTACTGCTGATAATAATCATAGGAAGAGAGAGAGAGCAGAGGGAGCTAATAAACGGGCTGTTGAAGGGTGGACAAAGGATCAGGAAATGGCTTTGCAAAGAGCTTTCTTTACAGCCAAGCCTACCCCTAATTTCTGGAAGAAGGTTTCTAAGCTGGTAATTTTCTTTTCTTTTCTCTTTTGCTATTTTCTGCTTCTGTTGATATTCTTTTATCCCTTCCTTTACTGTGTTTAATCATATGATATCATTGTTTCCTTAAAAAATACAATTTGAATTGCAAGATGGTTACTTTAGATGGGATGGTATTATGTATATTATGCATATTTAAGATGCTTTGGCACTAGCATAACTTGGAAGCTTAGGTTTCTAGAAAACCGTAGCATGAAAAAAAAAAGTGCAAATTTTTCTCATGAGGTTTCCTGTTAAAGAACTCTTGCAATTTTGAGTTCAAATTACTGTCATTCTAGGCAGTGAGAGTATAGTTTGCATGCTTCAATCTTCACGTACTTTTTTATTTCATACATCAATCACAATATCCATGGGATTAAAATGATGATGGTATGTGCTTTAATCTATTCTTAACAGCCTATTGAAAAGAGATTGATTTATGATTCAAAGTAGGAAAACCAGAGACAAACCATTATAGAGAATATAAATTTGTATGTTTTCTGTGTTATAACATTACAGTGCATTATGCTAATGTATTGATTCTGTTATTGCAAAAAAGAAGTGCAGGTATGGGTGATATACCTGGCTTGGATTTAAACAATTTCATGGTTTAATCTTTATTCTTATATTTCTCACTCTACTTTAGCTATCAAAATTAAATCAATTTTGGATAGAAATCTTTCTGACTTTGTTGCCACTAGCTGAACTATATGGCTATCAGTAAAAATTTCAGAACTCTGTTCCCTTATATATTTCCTTTTGGTAAGCTCCACTGCCTCTATGGCATCTATTGAGGTCGGCAGCATCTGCTATTGCCCATATGAGCTTAGACTAGCTGAAAATTCTCCAAGTGATCAGTACTGAAGAGCTTCATTTGAGAAATTTCGAGACTAGGTCATTTGTTTTCTTCTTTCTTTTGTTCAAAATAATATTTAGTCATATAAATAATTTCTAGAATTTTTTTTTTCTGAACTCAATGAATAAACTGTGGCTACTTAGTATACTTTCACAATTAATAAAATCTTTAACTCGTGTCATGCTGCATAGCCATTCATAATATCAACAGCTGCTTTCAGAGCTTTGGATCAGCTTTTCTACACACCGTTACCTTTTGTATAATCACGCAAGTGAAAATTAAAGAATGACATTCTTTCACTGCAAGAATTAGTCAGTATTCAATTGTTATAAAGCACAGTGATGCATTCGTTGCTTGCAATATTTTGTTAATATAATTTTCAGATATTGCGTGTAGTTGATGATCTGTAAAATGTTTCTTGTCTTCATACACCATCTGGAGTCAGATAGCCTCTTTCCTCCTGACTCCACATGATTGCATTTACCACTTTAAAAGTGAAGGTCAGTGTATCCAAATGCGGGCAACTATGTTGTTTGTTTTATCAGCTGGCAGAATGTGCCCCCCAGCAATGCCCAGGCACTGTCGTTGGTTGTTCCTAAAGGTTAATTGTGGGCTTTCTTATATCCCATGTCAAAGGGTAGTCTCGTCTTTTATTGAATTGGGAGTGGTAATTTTGTGTCCTTTTATATGTGGAAGGCAGTTTCTATCTATAACCTTCTCTTAAAGAGCACCAACTGTGAGCTTTATATTAACATGTGCATGAAATTAATTGCAGGTTCCTGGAAAGTCTGCACAGGATTGTTTTGACAAAGTTAACTCTGACCACATGACTCTACCCCAAACCTTCCCGCGATCAAGGGCTAAGAGAATAAACTCATCACCGCTAGAATGTTTTTCTATCTCTGTTAGTAAACTGCTTAATCCCTCTGGCCCAAAGAATAAAAGATTGAGTTGTAAGCAGAAGAGTCATCTTGCACATAAAAATGTTAGAGAGTTATTGCAAAAGCAGAATCAAGTGAACCGAGATTATGAAGCAGACTTGTTCTCCATTCTTGAACCTAACCAGAATTCATCTATGCAAGATTCTAAGCTGGCTGTTGAAATTTCAACCCCTGAGCATTCACAAGAAAAACTGGGTTTTCTTCACAAACTCCATGAGAGTTCTTCTGACCATAAAAGGCCCCTTTTGAGATTGAGTTCATGTGGGATAGATATTGTAAGTCCCCTAGTACTGAAGCAGGTGAAAAACAAGGCTTTACATGAGAAATATATTGACCAATTACACTGCAGAGAAGCTAAGAGAAAAGCAGCACATGCACGGGCAGGAAAATCTGTTGTAGGAAAAGAGAATAGGGGAGAGATCAATGTTCAGAAAATAGATGTGGTTAGAGCTGCAAAAAATGCCCTAGTTTCGGATGTAAGAGATGCTATTTATCAGCTCCAAGATGTACAAACTAATGCCAGCAGCTCTTCCGATTTTCATGATGATGGTGTTGGAAGTGATGATGACGGAGGTGAAAGCGTACTCTGAGGTAAGCGTTTTACTCTGTTGGTCGTTGTGTTTGATGGTGAAGATGTAAAAATTCCCACCAAAAAAGGACACACTAATTCGGTGAATCGTAACTTCTGAATTCAACATTTTGGTAGTTATAATTGTTGCTGCCTTGTATAACCCCTAATTCTTTGATCCTGTAATGTAAAATAATCTTAGGTTATACTTTTAGATTTCTCTTTTTTATTTCAAAGAAATTGTCAGTCATTCTTCCAATGGTCCATTCTTTTCTAATGTAGAAGTAATGTCAATAATGCTAGGATTGTTATGCTTTAAATTGGATTCGTAATATGTAGTAAATACCAGAGGTCTAATCATAGTTTATTTGCTCCTTGGTATACCTAATAAGCTATGCAGACCACAATGATGGACTGGATATTTGACTCTCCGATCTATATGAATTCTAAATTGTTGTAAAGAAGACGGGAATAATACTTGATTAAAGAGAGAAAAAATGACAGGAGCAGTAAAGATAGTAATGAATGTAGCTAAATTACAGTTAATGATATACTGTAGAAAGATTTTGGATTTTTCATTTGTGCTTCTGTTGTTATTCCTTCTTCAAATTCAATGTAAAATTTCAAGGATTGAACAAGAGGTCTTATCAGAGCAGCTTATATTCTCATCATGAGATTCTCTTCAACACCTATGGCATTTTTATGAATTTTGGCACAAAACTGATGAGATGATACCTAACCAGGAAACCTTTAGGATGGAGTGCAATACTCCCCTTAATAAGGCTGATTTTGTGCGATGGTCCATGGAAGCTAGAGTGCAACCTCCAAGTCAACAACCAGCAACTTCTTAAATGCAATACCTAATTTAGCATCCAAAGATTGACCAACTACTTTTGTCCATTCTGTAATGCATTTTCCAGTTTACGCAATTTATGCAGGAAGGCTAGGAACATAGGAAAGCAATTGAACAACCATCATAATTAGCTTTGGATCATCTGTGGACATTAGGCCAGGTGAGAACAAAATGCCTGTGCATAGTGCCCTAAGTTCGGCTGCCATTCACTTATTTCATGACTCCAAATTGTCAAAATATTCCAAACAGAATCTCACAAATAAGAGAGAGAAAGAAATTTGCAGCTATAATTGTAAATCATGCACCAATCATGGTAATTATGACTTTCATAATGGAGGATTTTTAGACATGAATAGAAGTGATGACGTAACTGAACCCACTTGGCTGGTTTGGTAGTGTGGTTATGGTTATTTTTCAAAGTGTTTTTCATGCTGAAATGCATTAAAATAATATTTTTTTTATTTTTCAAAATTCATTTTTGAGATCAGCGTATCAAAACGATTCAAAACATAAAAAAAAATTAATTTTTTTAAAAAATTGAATTTTTAAAAACACGAGTTGGCCCCTTTTAAAGCATGATCAGAAATAACAACAGAAGAAATAAAAAAGCAGCTAAATTCGTTTTTCCAATGAAATCACGTTATAACTCATGCAACAATAGAATTGCAACCGAGCTAGTTACATGTATTAGCAGACCATGAACTGTTCTTCCTGAAGAGCTTCACAAAATATTACGAAGTCTCAAAGTTGAAACTGAGCCACTGGACATTAAGAATGAAGATGCTTAATAACATTGCAGAATAGAACAACAATAGGGGACTTCAAAGAGCAATAATAAAAATGCCAAACTATGCTATATATAAATGGCAATATGGTTTGTTTTCGACATCCAAAATGTAAAACGAAGAGAAATCTTTTAAGAAAAGTATACTTGGAAATTAAAAATCCAACCACTTCTGGTAGTAGACACAAGTCTTTGGAGAGATAATGCCATCAGGTGTACACTGACTTATCCGTGGACAAACTCCACACGGGATGGAAGCTAATGCCCCTGCCTTTGGTTCCCCTCCAAGGCCTACCTTGCTAATGTATTTATAGCAAACCTCTCCAAAAGGAATTGAAGCAAACTCACCCATTCCATTACTCTTCACCTCCATGATTACATTGTCCAAAATCAAAGTCCTCAGGATCTCTTCAATTTGCTGTTTTGTCACGTCAACATTGAAGGCTGGATAACTATTGATCGAGTCTGTAACTTCCTCCAAAGTGGCAACCCCCCTCCTTTCTATTTGGCGTTTACATAACTGCTTCAGTGACTCAATAAACTCTGTATCAAGGCTCCCTTCAAGATACCATGCCCCTCCACTGATTTCCTTTGAGGGTTCAAACTCTGTTGCCATGAAATGTTTCCTCCCCTTGTTTTGGATGTTCACCACTTCTTTTATCAATTTTTTTACCTGCAGAGCCTTGAGAGACTTATTTACCACATTATCCGGAAGTTTGGCTTCTTTTTTCATGTCTCTAGTCCAGATTCCAATATCTTGTTTGCTTCGGATCACATCATAGAGGAGACGCTCATGTTCAGTAAGAGATTGAGCTGGAGAATTCACTTCTGGCCGTTTCCTCTTAAGGGATGAAGGTCCTTGTAAACGGCTCATTCCTCCTGAGAGAAAATCAAAGATGAATATGTTATGTACAATATATCAGAACAGAAATAGTTTTTTAACAGGATTTTAAAGCATGAAGCACTTGAAGTGCCAATTTTGTGTCAAGGTCAAAGATATGAAAGACATCATATATCTTTGTACACAATGCTCGTTTTTGTGGCTGAGTAAGTGTTAAAACAATTTTGAAACTACAACGATTACATCACTAACAGCAGCATGAGAAAAACAAAAGATTCACACCTCCTAAGAAGTAGTACAGCTCTTGAGCAGAATTTCAGATTTTACAAAAAGCTAAAACAGTTCAGACAAAAGATTATTTTCTGAGTCGGTATTCCTTCATATGTTTTGTAATGGATCAAACACTCAGAAAGCAATAAACAGAGAGACAGAAACAACCAAAACTTTTGAGAGAGAGAAGGTATGGCAACTCTACTTGCAAAAGTATCTCATAAGATTCGTGCATTCACACTAAACTAGCAAAATAAGTTAAGGTTTTAAAACTCAACATATTCATGTCATCAATGATATGACAAAGGGCCACTAATAGGGATGGTACCATGATTTCGTAGATATTACTATATTTAGTTAAACTGTGGCACAACTTGTCTTGCATCTTTCTTGATGGCTGGTAAAGGGACATTTGCAATTATGTTACATATTGGCGGGAACCCAGTCACAAGTCTTTTAATACCAGCAAAATCAGATACAATGTTCAGATTACAAAAGCTTCCTGCAATATGTCATTTTGCATGCAATCGACAAGAAACTCACATTGCTTCTCCCCACTAGTTTCAAAAGCAAAAAAACCCACCAGGTTTCAACATTGCAGCGGCCATATTGTAAAGATGAAGAAGATAATCCATGCCACTAGCACCACCATCTAATGCGAGTCTTGGTTCATGTCTACCATCTTCAGCTTGTAGTCCAGAAATATTGTCACTTGGTATGTATGGTGGATTACTCACAATACCTACAATTTGTCCTTCAACATCCTTTAATGGCTCAAACCAAGATTCTTGCCTTACTTCAATCACATCCTGAAGGCCCATACCTTTGCACATTAAGGGTTGCCACTGAAACTGTGACTGGTCTTAAATCTGCGGCAATAATCTCCCATAACTCCCCAAAAGTTTTCTAATACCTATAGCAATAGCATCACTACCTGTACCCACATCTGCCAACAACCCCTGTCCCAATTTTTCATTGTTGGAAACCACATCACTTGCTAGATCAACAATCAATTCTGTCTCTGACCTCGGAATCAAGACCCCTTCTTGCACACTCAACACCGAGTCCCTCCAGTGCTCACACCCTACAATACACTGGAAGGGCCTCCTCTCTTCAATCCTCTGCTTCCACAATTGGTAAAGATCATCCAAACTTATCCATATAATGACATTCTCATTTTTACCACTAGTATCATATTTATACTTGGAAAAGGACAAGCATGAGGAGGAGGAGGAGTAGGAGCTGTTTTCAAGTGAGTCCTCAAGAAGCCAACTGAGCTCCTTACACAAGAGTGGAGTCAGGGTCATTATCAGACTCCACAAAAGACGACCCAACAGAGGAAGCAAGGTTTTTTGCCCAACCATACCATTTTTTAAGGTCTGATGAAGTAACTAAATAATTAGGTGGCCTCAAAACGAGGGGGTTTTTTGGTTTTATTGTTGTTAAAGATGGCATTGAAGAAGAGAAAATCAGTGTGCAACAGCAGCTATAAAGACATGCTCGGCTCAGGCCTAGCTTCATCTCTCTTCCTCAATGTAACCACCATTCAAAAGTATATCCTGACAGATTAATATTATTGGTGCGCATTTTGTTTCCTTAACCAGGCATTATTCATATACATTGGATATTTGTTTGTTCTCTACCAACCTCATTCAAGCTTTAAAAAATGGACAAAAAGCAGTCTATAAAGATCAAGATTGAAGCTTTGGATATGATGTACCACCACACATAAATTGCTGTGATTTTTAATATTTTACACCAAGTTTTATAAGCAAATTACTAAAGTCTAAGCCATTTATTTGTAATATTAAAAAATTACAGAAAACCTCAAACAAATAACAAATACCTAATAATAGGTATGTGAGGAAATCACATGCTCTGGCTAGTAACCCTATCAATACTTGGGTACTTTCTTCTTCTCAACAACATAGGGTTTTAGCTTGGGGTTTTCAGGGGAAACCACAGTGCACAAAACCAAAATAAAATCAAATCACGGATTTAGTTTCTTTAAATTATAGATATAATTTCACCATAGGGTTTTAACTATTCCACCTTAATAAATATTTTATATAAAGATGTTAAATTAGTCTACTGTAAATCCTAGATTTAATTTCTTTAAATTAAAGGCATTAAATGTTTATATAAAAAATAAAAAAATTCATTATTCATCAACTGCAAATCCCGGATTTAATTTCTTCATGCTGTTCTCTTCTAAAGCAATCAAGTTAACTTGTTTTTTCTCTACATTTAGGTTGCCTAAAAACAAGTCTGTAAAATTAACAAGTTAAAATCAGCATGTAAAAATAAAATAAAATAAAATAAGAAACATACCGAGGAGAGACTGCCGCTGCAAGCGGGGGAGTGCTGGAGATGGAAGAAGAGGAGAGGGGCTGCTAGAAGGGAGAGGAGAGGTCCCTGTTTTCACAGAGTGCAGGGAGGGCAGAGACCAGAGATGGAGGGTGGAAACTTGACACAGCAGGAGATTTTGAGGGGAGAACGATGGAGCAAGGGAGGGTTAGTGTAATTTTATTTAAAAAATTTTATACCGTGTATTTGTTTTTATAGGCGGTTCAGTGGTGGTTGAACCGGTCCAGTTTGGTCCAACATAACATTTTCTGATAAATATTTTACGTTGCAGATTCAATCTGGTTTTTGGTCCCATAAACCCGCCTTCTTGTGCTGTTGCTCCTCCTTCAAATCCCAAGGATAGAACAAGTCTTATCAGAGCAGCTTATACTCTGGAGCATAATTATTAAATTTGAACTGGTTTGCTAGGTTAACTTGGTGGTTAGACCTATCCAAGTTTAGTAAGAGATTGGTTGGTGCAACAACATAGCAAAATCCAATCGACCCACGGGTCGATCCATAACCCCGGCGAGACCCGATATTTTTTAATTGACCCACGGGTCGATCCATAACCCTGGCGAGACCCGATATTTTTTTTTTCTTCTTCAAATGTAGTTTTTCTTCTATATCTCTCTTTTTTATATATTTTTTTAGTTGGTTATTAATATTTTTTAAAGTTCAATATATATTAGAAAAATATTTTATTTTTTCAGTGTGAGATTTGAAATCTTTTCGTACATATACTCTATATTCACAAGAAAAAAGTTATGTTTTTTTAATGTGGAATAAAAATCATTTGATTTAAATGTTTCAACTTAAAAAGATAACATAGTATCTTTTTAATGTGGGATTTGAAGCTCTTTAATATATATATTTTATGTTCACAAGAAAAAAATTATATTTTTTCAATGTGGGATTTGAACTCATTTAATATATATACTCTATCTTCCCAAGAAAAAAATTATTTTTTCAATATAAAATTTGAACCCCTTTCATATATATATATATATATATATATATATATTCACAAAAAAAGTTATGTTTTTTTTAATGTAGGATAAAAAAAATTTTGGTTTAAATACTTTAATTTAAAATGATAACATAATATCTTTTCAATGTCGATTTGAAACTCTTTAATATATATATTATATGTTCAAAAGAAAGAAGTTATTTTTTCAATGTGAGATTTGAAACTCTTTATTATTTATACTCTATATTCACAAGAAAAAAGTTATGTTTTTTCAGTATGGAATAAAAAACTTTTTAAAATTTTATTATTTACAACATATATAATTTATATTTACATGAATTTTTTTCTTAATATTTCCATATAAAATTTTAAATATTTTTTTTAAATTTTTTTTAAATCAAAACCTGAATTTTTAACCACATCAATCCCAAACCGGATTTGACAACAATGCTCTCAAGTGATGTGGGGAAGAAAAAAGGCTATATATGATTCTTCGATGTCAAGACGTGAGATTCTCTTGAACATGTGGACCTATGGCATCTTGACTCATTAACACAAACAGGCAGTCAATCAATAAGATGGGCTCTGGGCTTTTGACATAACCTTCTAAGGTTGGAAAGGCCCAGCCCATATCTGATGATCCTCGAATGAGCATCCTAACGCCGGAGTGGGGTCGTTAATTAATTTTGTAATTAAGCTGAAGAGCTCCAATGGACTTTCACTCTCCAATATTATTAAAATACTATTAAGGGGTCATTATCATTATTAATTTAAGTATTATACAACTTATATAATTGTTAATTTTAGAATTTGTAAAAACAATCAAGATACACGTAAATTAATCTGAACATTCATATTAATAATAATAAAAAAAAGTAGCCATTAACATGGTGATGACTCATGCATGCCGAATGGATGGATTGATTGAAGAGTTAGGAATATATATATATATAAACAAACAGATAACTTAAATTAGGAGGTTGGGTGCTACCGTCCCCATGTATTGTATATTTCTTCTAGTTACATCATCCAGCACCTAACTACTTTTTTTAATTACTTTATACTTGCTCTTAATTTGTCTATTTTAGGGCTTAGAGTTAATCGAATCAAAATGAACGTCCATCGTGCAAGCACTCACCAAGTTTCTTCTTCTTCTTCTTATTTTAAAATGAATTAATCTCCTTATTTATTAGAACAAGAACAAAACAAGGTTCTATCGTAAGGTAGTCTCCCCCCACTCTTATATTATTACATGTAAGTTATATCGAATATATATTAATTAAACAAAACAATTATTAAAATGAAACTTTTTTTCTATAAATAAACAGATATAATAATAGAACTGCTCTGTCTGGTTATTCAACATCAAATTATTATTATTATTATATGAAAATAATTTAATCAAGGCTTGAGCAATTAATTCGTTTAAGCTTCGCAATTTTTGCTGATCACGTTCTTTGCCTCCACCTTTCTTTCTATCTCCTTTCATTTTTGTAGCAAGCCTTTGATGCTTCTCTGATCACCTTACAAATTACCTCCTTAATTAATTAACTCGTATTATAGTCGTCATCGTCGTCTTCTTCTTCTTATGATCCATAGGATCAATTCATGATCTTGTCTTAATTTCTCAACTACATACGTAACAACATGGGTTTGGTCAAAGGAGTGGCGCTGTCTACAAGGCTAAGGCAACAACCTCTTGGTCTAGCCTTGTGCTGCCTATATATTCTTCAACTACTGCTGCTGTTGCTGAGTTCCGTAAGTGGTACTGGAGTCAACTGGGGAACACAGGCAACACATCCTCTGCCGCCTTCCACGGTGGTTAACATGCTCAGAGACAACGGTATTCAGAAGGTTAAGCTGTTTGATGCTGATTCAGCTACTCTAAATGCTTTTGCTAATTCTGGGATTCAAATCATGGTGGGCATCCCCAATGATATGCTCTATACTCTGGCTAATAGTGAACAAGCTGCTGAGAATTGGGTGGCCAAGAATGTCTCTTCCCATATCTCTTCTGGTGGTGTAGACATCAGGTAATCCATCAAACCCTTCCCTTCCCTTCCCTTTTAATTTTTTTCCTTTGACTTGGATTTATTTGCCGATCAATATTCAATATTGAAGTACTCGATCAATATGTTTTGACTTGATTTACACAAGCCAAGTAAGTGTCAAGTAAGAAGAAACAAGTGATCATGACTAGGATCAAGTCATACCATATCAGCTTGCTTTGGCTTTGCTTTTGTGGTGTTTATGTTCCACTATATGTGGAGCATTTCTTGTATTGGGGGATTTATTCGCCAGTAATTTTGAGCTATTTATAAGGTACGTTGCAGTTGGAAATGAGCCGTTCTTGTCAACATACAATGGAAGCTTTCTGGGAACAACTCTTCCTGCTCTTCAAAATATCCATTCAGCTTTAACGAAAGCCGGACTAGACACTCGGGTGAAAGTCACCGTTCCCCTCAATGCTGATGTATATGAGAGTCCCACAAATATCCCGTCCGATGGTAACTTCCGCTCAGACATCCAAGATCTCATGCTGTCGATTGTCAAGTTCTTGAGCGACAATGGGGCTCCCTTCACTGTCAATATCTATCCCTTTATAAGCCTTTACACTACTCCTAATTTCCCCTTAGGCTTTGCATTCTTTAACAACACTAGTTCATCTTCCTTGACTGATGGTGGAAAAATCTACGACAATGTGTTCGATGCGAATCATGACACCCTTGTATGGGCCTTGCAGAAAAATGGATATGGAAACTTGTCCATTGTCGTTGGGGAGATTGGATGGCCTACCGATGGAGACAAAAATGCAAACTTGAACTATGCACAGCAGTTCAACCAAGGGTTTATGAATAATGTCATTGCCGGTAAGGGAACCCCAATGCGTCCTGCTCCTGTGGATGCCTATTTGTTTAGTCTCTTCGACGAGGATGCCAAAAGCATTCAGCCTGGTAATTTTGAGCGACACTGGGGATTATTTTACTTGGATGGGCAGCCTAAGTATGCACTTAGCCTGGGGACGACGAATTCGAATGGTCTGGTACCAGCAAGGGGTGTGAGCTATTTAGCTAAAAAATGGTGTATTATGTCTCCATCAGCAAGCCTAGACGATCCGCAGGTGGCACCAAGTGTGAGTTATGCTTGTGCTAGTGCAGACTGTACTAGTCTGGGCTATGGGACTTCTTGTGGAGATTTAAGTGCACAGGGCAACATCTCCTACGCATTTAACAGTTACTACCAGCAGAACAATCAACTTGAAAGTGCTTGTAGGTTCCCAAATAATCTTTCAGTTGTTACAAGTAATGACCCATCTACCGGGACTTGCAAATTCAGGATCATGATTCAAAGTCAAACAGTCACATCTGGTGTTGAAGGTGGAAGAGGGTTTTCAATGTCTAGTTTTGTAACGTTTGCCGTCGCGTTTCTTTCACCGTTTTTGTGATTTTTGGGGACTGATTGTATTGGACTGTTACTTGTATTTCCTTGATTGGTATGTATAGAAGGAGCTAAATTGAGAATTTGAGTCTGGAACTTTTAAGTCATTAAGCACAAGAACTAAACAATTGGAACACAACAGGATAATTCTCAACTGGTCTCATGCTGCTGTTCGAAATAGTCACGCATTACATGAATGAAGATAGCCTGCAAATGCCTACCAAACTCTGAATCAGCTCCTCCATGAATCATAAGTCCTCTGTGTTTGTGAAAATGAAAGATCACTTCTGAAAATCAATTTTAAATATTACTCGCATTCTTATGTTGAAAAGAAGCAGTAGCAGGAATGTCAATCAAACAGCCACAGGCCTGTTAAAGACGACTTCTATCGCAATAATAATAATAATAATAATTAAGTAAAAAACTAAAAAGCGAGGGGTGTTTAAAATATGCATTCTCTCACATTTTATTATAATGGATCTATTATTCAGAATTTTTCTTTTAATTTGTTCCTCAAATACTTTTTTTGAGTGATTGTATTTTTTTCAGGTCAAATTAAAAAGTAATTAGATAAAATTTATTGAATAAGAATAAAACTGAAATACAGGGAATCAAAGTAGAAAAAACATCATAAACAAATGATGGTTTGAAAGTTCACACAAAGAATTTAATTTAGTCCTCGTACTTTAAACATTACAC
>Ga0307518_10000855_pt1 | contig 22772 bp, 12 predicted proteins | sample 25_EM_MG_FD_203889 | JGI IMG/M metagenome (GOLD analysis project Ga0307518, IMG submission 203889) | Populus trichocarpa ectomycorrhiza microbial communities from riparian zone in the Pacific Northwest, United States - 25_EM | ecosystem: Host-associated > Plants > Roots > Unclassified | place...
ATGAAGTAACTCACCTTTCGGATATCATGATGATTCAAATCTCGAGTGAAAAATGAAATTCTCATGAATTTTTTAGTAGAGAGAAACTTCATTAATTTGATGTGCAAGAAACATCACCCTGCTATAAATATATATATATATTTATATATATATGATTACATATCAATTTGTAACTCGATCGACCAACGGAGAAAAGTCCATATATGAAAGATCTCCTTCAACTTCTTGATTCCTCGAGGTGATGCCTTCGCTGTGTGTAAATTCGAAGGAGATGCTTTCCATTAGAAAACCCACAGATAAAGGCTGAATGTAAGATGTGAACAACCGAAGACAACATACAAACGCCACCGCTAGTGAGCAGATGCCTATCCTGCATTCAATTGTTTGGTTGCTTGGGACCTTAGGTTTTTCAATCCTTACTTTTAATGCCATCTCTCTAATGAATGAACAGGCCTGGGACCAATTTCCTTTGATTTCAGGTGTTAAGCTTAGCTGTGAATGAACAGGGAAGGAACTGTTAAAAACACACATTGTGAGGTGATAAAGAAGGGAGGGAAAGTGATCTTGTTGGTACCATGGCTCAATCGCCTTTATTCTTTGAAAAATAAAAGAAGGTTTACAAAGTGAACAGCCCTCTAGCTGTATAAATTTCTGAGGTCAGTTGCGAAAAGTGTACACTACCTGAATTTCAGAATATTGTACATCATCAATAAAATATTTTATTTGTATTTAAACACTAATTTAATTATAAATAAATTTACTAAAAAATTCATGAACAAAAAATATCATTAGAAAACATATTGTTAATGATTTCTATTATGTCGATCAATCCAACAGTAATATGATCACCTGGATTTACAAGTGACAATAGTGCATCAAAAAAAAAAAAAAAACCAGTAATAATTTAATTGGTGACATATACTGATAGAATAAACAATTGGTAAGTCCATTGGTTATCATTCTGCTAGTGATTCAAATTCTATCGATAATTTCATCAACATTGTATTTAATATTTTTTAAAAAATAAACAATACAGTAATTTTTTTTAAATTAAAATAAAATAAAAAACAAAATTTCTATTATTAATTTAAAAATATTATTGAATACAATTTATCTAGTGGACAGAAGCTGGAGGCCAAGGTGGATCTTCACTAGAACCAGGAGGGCGATGAGGTTGACCATAAGTACCAGTGAGAGTTGCCAACAACTGCTAGAAAACATTCACTTTATCCTTTAGTTCGACCATCTCAGCTTTAAGTTAGGTCGTCTCAGCTTGAACTTGTTCCCATTTAAGTTAGGTCGTCTCAGCTTGAACTTGTTCCCATACAATCACCTAGATGACCGAAGATTGCTGGCTTGATCTTGATTTCAAGGTCCTAACAGTCGACACATTATGTCTCACCCACATATCCTTGATCGTAGTGTTGAAGATACTATAAACTTGATTTCTATTAGGTCCACCGGTAGATCCAACATCTAACCACAAATCCGGATTGAGTTCCCGATGGGTTGAAGAATCTTTCTCATATCTCTCATATAATCGGGTGTTACATGTTTCCTGAAAAACAAAACAAGTCAGCAAATAAAAAAATAACTTACAAAAAACTATTGAAATCCAATTTACCATGAACTTTTGAGCTCGGATATCTACGAGTTGCTGCACCCCTTTCCTACGGTTCTCATTCTACACGTAGGTTTCAATAAAAGACTTCATCAATCTTAGATCGTTCCTAAGCACCATAGTCTACAAAAAAAAGCTATTGTTAGTTAAATATTTTCATATAATATAACAATTTTAAAAAAGATTATCTTATAAAACAGAATTTTATCATCCGCTTTGCAAGCGAAATGAATGGAATGGATCCATTGATATGCGTGGTAATGGAACCATGAATCTTCTTGGTCTAGTACTCCGAACCAAACTATGACCGCTACAAGAAACACTCAAACATCACGTGTTGGATATAAGCATCCTAAATACCCTCCGAGACGTGCAGATGTTTGAAATCCCTCTAAATAGCCACGTCTTCCCAGCCTGGAAAACCTTTATCTTTTGCATATTTCTTTGATTTTTTCTAGGTCTTGTAATAGAAATCATGCAACTTGGTTCGTAGAAAAAATAAATCATCAGTTAAGATTACAAAAAATAAAATTTTAACATTTAAAAAAATATCACAATTTGAATTCAATCTTAACTAATGGCGTTGTGATTCTACGACACTCTCCTGACAACGCCGTTGTCAGCCTCCTCCTAATAAAATTTTTTCTTACATGTTAATTTTATAAAATAATTCGTTTATTAAAATAAAAAACTAACCGAATTAAATATTAAAAAAATCTGTTTATATATATATATACTAACCTTGAATTTTCTGAATAAAACATCAATCATTTTTGTAACCCGAACCATAACAATTATCAATTACAAAAATGCCAAGAAAATTAATATAAAAAACAAGTTACAATAAAAAAAATAGGTAGGTTTGCTTACTTGATGTGGCGAGTCTTTAAAAAAATTGAACTAAAATAGAGATACTGACAGACTGAATATTGGGGTGACTAGATTTGTGATTATAGAAGCTTGATTTGTAACAAAACAAGAGAGAAATAGTGTTGTTTTCTACAGAAAAAAAAAAAAGAAGAAGAAAGGGGGAGGGGGGAGGTCGTTTGACAGGATATAACTTAAATATTACCGATAAAAAATTAGCGACGATTATTTTTCATTTATAATTCATCTATATTATTGACACGTCATATTTTTCGATGAAAATAACAAGGGAATGCCTCTAATTTTTTTTTTTTCATTTTTTCATTTCTACCTATGAGTTCCCCGAAATCCATTGACAAAAATGTTTTCGTCAGTGAAATCCGATGGAAACAATGATGTTATATTCCACTAATAATTACCACTATAATTTACCGAAAGTGTTTTTTCCATCGATATTTTTATTTGTATTTAATAATAAGTGGCAGTGAAAGTCTTAATTGTTGTGGTTAAAGACTTTATGAAAAATCTAATCCTACGCCAATAGAAAACAACACACAATATGACGAAGCCAATGGATTTGAAGAACTTATAGATAAAGAAATTAATTATACGGAATATGTTAGATTTTCGTCATTCCCCATGTGAATACCTGAAAGTTAGCACTTCAGTTCAACAGGTACAACGACACTAGAGAAACGAGAAGCCGCGGTCTGATAGGTTATTGGTGTTTAGAATTCCTTTTTATTTTTTATTTAAAATTATTTTAATATGTGAATATTAAAAATAATTTTTTTAAAATAAAAAAAATATTATTTTAATATAATTTTAAATAAAAAAATACTTTAAAAAATAACTGCTATTTCACTCTCAAAACACCACTCTACAGATACATTACGGCACAGGTTTAAGTTAACCTGATTACCAGCAACTATATATTGGTGGGAAAGGATGCATATTTCTCATCCTATAACCCCATTCTAGACCTACCCCACATTTTTATTTGCTAAGGAATTTATGGTCTCAAATAGCATGATTAGAATACCTTGACTAAAATCCCACCACGAAATTTCCTCGGACATTTCCACCACATCATCTCCTTTATTAGGACATGTACAAGAGCATCTTGTTGATGTGGTGTAATTTCACCAATTACTAATATAATTTAATCATTTACTTACGCTAGGTGGGAAATTACACATGTAGCCTCAAAGTTTTTTTTTTTTTTTTTTTTTATCATTTTAACTCTTATAAAATAGTTTTAGACATGCCCATCCTCATACAAGCTTTTCTGTCTGTGGTTGCACACGGTCCCATTTTTCAGTTGTATGTACACACTTGTTAATATGTAAAAGTAACCTAATGAAGGGCCTATGCGTGAGAAATTGAGGGTCATTTTGTCCGATGATTATCATAAGAGAGTTAAAATGGCCTGAGCTTAAGATCTCAGGGACAGTAAAAAATGACGGTTGAATAAAAAAATTAAAAACTGATTAAACCGAGAAAATCAGAAAAAAATAATTAAAAATTCAAAACCGTGAAAAAAAACCGATTAGAATTTTAAAAAACCGTCCGGTTCAGTATCATAAGCTTGAAACTGAAAAAATCAAACCGAACCGAAAAAATCCGAGCTAAACTGGAAAAATTGAGCCAAACCGGAAAAACCGGAGCCAAACCGGAAAAATTAAGTCAAACTGGAAAAACCGAGTCAAATTAAAATCGATCGGTTTGAACTGGTTTCGATTCAGTTTTAATTTTTTTATAAAAATCAATTTAATTTTTTTTTTATAAAAAACAAATTGAATAGAAAATAATATTAAACATTGTCGGCCGCGGACTTGATGATGCTCGCACGCGTTTATTGAGAACAGAGCGTAATCGAGGGGTAAAATCTTTTCAAGCATTTAGGAAGCTTCTTCGGCAGTCAAAGTACTCACCGAGGTAGGAGTCCAAAAAAAACTCTCCTCTGAATTCAGAGCCCGGATTGAGATTATTATTATTATTATTTCTTTAATGGGCGGAAGAAGAGGACTTGTCTGACCCACCACCCACTAATCGTGACTTTTGTATTCGGTACAGCCCTCCCGAGTCGAATTACACCTTCTAGATCGTTACGGCCTACAAATATGGCATGAGTGACTGTTAAGGACCTGATATTTCCCTCTCAATTGACCTGATACAATCCGATGGATGGATTCAGATGTTTAAGAAATTGACACAAATCATGCACAATCTTGCTTACAATCAGTCACTGTTATAGTGTTAAAAATAATTAAATAAATTGAATTCATATATTTTAAAGAGATATTCTATTACTGGATTTAATTTATTTTTTCATTTTACTCTCATTTTTTTCATCATCATCCCAACAAAAAAAAAAAAAAACTATCCTTTTCCAACCATCACAAACCCCTCTCTTGGCCTCTGATTCTCCTCCACCACCATCACCATCACCATCACCTTAAATAAATCACAGAACCAAACCTAAACACCTCGTTTTAAAGCCTTATTTTTCAGGCTAAACAAGCCACAAAGTTCAGGACAACATTATAAGATGAGAAGAGGAAAGTATTTTGATGGCGGAGTAATTGGGGTTTAACATGACTTTCTTTTTTAAAAAATCAAATAATTTTAACTTTAAATTTTTACATTAAAATATTTATTTTCCTCACAAGTTTTTATATATATAAACAATTGTGATGGGAAATTTAACAAATTGATGTAACAAGTGACATATAGAGTCATCACTTCTTTTGATATATATATATATATATATATATATGATAGGACGACATCCCCCATCTATAATGTATTGCCATTTGAGTGGTTTTGAGTAAAATGGACTGATGCTGGCCCGTAATCGGCCTAGGCCAGCATTAAGAACCGAATTGTGCTTGAAACGCAACATGCATGAGTCGGCTCGGTTGGATAAATTTTGGCACACGGCCTAGCCCAAAATAACCCTTTAGCAGGCTGTATCTCACTAGTCCACGGACTGATCCACGGGACCACGCGGTGCAATCTTGACTGAGAAAAAAAGTTGTGGTTTCAAAAGATACATTTGTTTCGAAGTAAGATATTATTATAAATTAACATATTGTTTTTATGTTACGTTCAATTGTAAGAATGTACCAGAAAACAAATATAAAATCAATATTGAGATCTCATTCTATAATATAAATTTTGAATTGAAAATGTTTGTTTAATATAATATTAAAGCTTTAATAACCAACAATCATGAATTAAAATTTCATCACCTTCATTCATCCTAATCAATTTATAATTTAAGTATAAGATAAATATGTTTGTAATTGGATGATGTAAAGATTAGTGCATTGGATCATTTGCTAACTCATAAAAAAATCTGGCATGATTTTGCAAATCTTAACTCATATATTTGAAAACACAAATTGTTTTGAAGTAAAAACAATTTTACTTTGAACTTTTTATAACTCCCTGGAGATATACTACTAGGGAAGAGATAATTTGATTTTTCATGTCAATGATAATGAGGCGACCTTTCATTTCTTTATGGGTTTTCAAAGCAACAAGCTTGAGTGGAAGATCGAGGTTTATTTAATAAGTAACGGAAAATTTTTGTGTCTCTTTAAGCACTCATTTCATTAGCATGAATAATAGCAAATAGTTGTTCATTATGTCATGACTCCTATGAGAAAGTCATTTGCATCTTGTGAGCATCATTTATTAGCCCGAGTTACTTGCTTGATTATAAAAGAATTTTAAAAGTACATAAAACAGGCTATGATTCTTGGCTATGAAAAAAAAAAAGATTGATAGGCTTAAATAGTGTTTTAAGATTCTAAAGACTTTAAATCACTATTGATTGCTTAACTTATTGTGTCTTTTAATCGTATCTTTTTTTGTTATATTCCCTTTGATTTATCTTTTTTTATTATTTTAGTGGGACATCCTCATTTTGTTTTGACTTTTTCATCATTATATTTTTTTAACATGCCCTCCGGTATTTGGATTTCTCGGGCTCTTTGCTTTTAAAAATTTCACGGCTTTTCCCAATCTTCATTCTTTGAACTTCTACTTGCTTGTAGCGTGAGGTGTGGTCCAAGTTAAGGTTTTTATGAAGAAAAACTCATTCAGACTCAAATGGAGACAACATGGGATATGTGCTGACAAGGAGTCAATAGCTACTTTGAAAAAAAAAAAGAGGGATCACAACAGAATGAAGCTAGAGGCTGAAAAATAAAAGAATAGATTGACTAATCTTACTATTGAAGAAGAAAGAAGCTTAAGAGCTCAATACAAGTTCCAAGATGACAATGAAAGAGAAGCAAAAAAGACAGTTGAGTCAAATATGAGAGAATACAGTAGAGCAAATGCCTTGAGAGATCGAGTCTCTACAATCCAGTCTGAGCTGGAATTCCAAGAAGAAGAGGTGGAGAAAATGAAAGAGCATTTTGAGGAGTAACAGGACTACATCAACAACTTCAATGTACAATTAAATACAAAGATGGTTGAACTCAATATCGAGAAGGAAGAACTTCAAAGGGCTAGAAACCAGATCCAACAACTAGAAAAGACAAGTTAGAAGCTGGATAGGAACAACGAATCATTAACCGCAAGCAACATAACATTGCTTCAGGATAATACTTTGTTCCACTACAAGATTGAAGAAACCGACAGGCTGATTGATATGGTGGCTTGAAAGGTAAATGAGTTACGTGTGAAAGCTTCCATGATTGACAACAATGTTCACAAATATAAAGATTATTTAAGTGAAGTCTCAACTTTATCAATAATGTAGCCAATAGAGGAGTGACATTTGAATAGAAACATAGAAAAGCTTGTATGAACTAGTTAACTTTGATGAATGAAAACAGGATTTGGACCCATTTTTATGGTACTTTCTAATATGTATGGGATTTAACCGATTTAAGGACTTGGAAAAAACCCTTTCAAATCCATCAGACGATGGATTCTACCCACATTTAACAAGGAAGTCACAGATTAGCTCTTTAAATAGGTTAATCCATACCCAATGTGCATGTATATATATTTGCATCCATACATATACATACATTCGTTTTAAATGACATACATATATGCCCAGGTTGAAATATAAATCCCTAAAGAGCTCCAATCTATAAAGTTTATAACACTCGACTTCGATTAAGAAATATGAAAAATAAAGAGTGAGCTCACCGTGATGCTAATTTCCAAGAAGATTTGGATTCTCAGAAGGCTAGCAAGGCTCGCATCGCTAGCTTACTCGAGTAAGCACTTAGAAATGTCTCTGGTGAAGGCCCTTCTAATTGACGTATCATCTTTGTTCAAACTTAAGCAAAAACTCAGCTCAAAGAAAAGGAATAAGGTCAGGATCCCCAACATAAACTAGCATTTATGCAATCGACAACACTAGCACTAACTCCCACAGTTGTAGATATATTCACTAATGAATTTCAAAAGACAAAATCATCTGATGATATTGATTAAGATAAGATGACAACATTAAAAGTTAGAATAATGACTATTAAAGGAGTAGACTTGTATGACCCAATACAGGCCGCATAAATGTGTCTAGTCCCAAACATAGTTGTACTAAAGAAGTTTTATGTTCCCGAGTTTATTAAATACACTAGAACTTAATGACCTGTCACCCATCTCAAATCCTATTACAACAAAATGGTAGAAGTAGTACATAATGAAAACTACCAATGCATTTTTTCAGGATAGTTTGAGTGGGGTAGCGTTGAGCTGGTATATAAGACTAGACAATACAAAAATTCAAAGATAGAAAAATCTAATGGATGCTTTCATTAAAAAATACAACTACAACATGGATATTGCTCATAATAGAACCAATTTTTTTCATCTTGAAAAAAAGGATAAAGAAAGCATAAAAGAGTATGCTCAAAGATGAAGAGATCTGGTTGCACAAGTACATCATCTACTTTTGGATAAAGAGATGGTTACCTTATTCACAAATACGCTCAAGGCACTGTACTACGATCATATGATAGGTAGTTCAACACAATAATTCATTGACATTATAGCAGTAACCGAGCATATAGAGCAAGGAATAAAGAGTAGCAGAGTTTTCGTGCCCATTGAGTAAAATGGCTTCAAAGGGAAGAAAAATGAGGTCGATTATGTCAAAGGTGGCTATAGAAGCAAAAAAGAACCAATTCCAAACCTACAACACTCCATCCCCTTTATCCTAAATTGCCAAAATCAATTTTAACTCTCCATTCCTACTAGAAAACCTGAGCCTTAAAATAATTAAGCCAAAAACCAAGCAAAAAATTTCCCAAAGAAAAACTACCAAAAAGTCCAAAAATAGTTACCCATATTACCACTACCTTTAAACAAGATGTATCAAAAGCTATTGAACATTGAGCATGTAACTCCAGTGCTATTCGCTCCTCTATAACCACCTTACCCCAGCTGGTATAAAACATACCTCACTTGTGAATACCATACTGACGTTACAGAACATAACATTCATACTTGCAATGCCTTTAAGAAGAAACTCCTATAATTAATTAAAGCTGGGTGGATAACATTTGAAAAAAACTTTAAACGTGAGTACAAACCATCTACCCAATTATGCTTTAGGTAGTGGGTCGGTAAATACACTAGAGGTGGAGCACCCATGGAGTTTAAAAGTGTCAATGGATAGAATTTATAAGATGATTATAAAAGCAGGGTACAAAGCAGGTAGCATGAATTTATGTAAGTATCATGGTGAATAAGGCCACATGATTGGCTAATGCGAAGGCTTTTACGACAAGGTGATACAAAGGATGATTCAAGGGATTCTTTGAATTGAAAAAGCGATGGATATAGAGGTATCCATGATGGGTCTATCTGGCAAAAACAAAGAAGTGTGCCAAGTGCAATTTACTGTAGATGGGTTGCCTAAATTAATCATGTCCAAACCTATAGTGGCATATAAGGGATATTACAGTGCCTTATCTCATAACTACGAGTACTCCTTCCAGAGCACGCAACCATCACCCATCTTTCAAGTAGAAGTTGGAGGCTTGCTCGCAGTAGAAGATGTTTCACCCCAGAAGAGCTTGAGAAATAAAAGAAGGCCAAGGTTAAGGAAGTGGTCGATATGGTAGAGGAAGTAAATAAACTTGTTATTGAAGAAGAAACCAATGAATTCTTGGAGCTGATGAAATATAATGAATATTGTGTTGTTAAGTAGCTTAAGAAAACCCCTGCTATAATAACATTCATGTTAAGTAGTTTAAGAAAACCCCTGCTATAACAACTCCAAAGGTCAATTTCAAACAGTTGAATAATGATTTGTTGTTATTTGTATATTTAATTTCTTGTAATTTATTTATTTATTTTATAAGTCACACATATGTTTTTTTTACCAATAACATCATCATATAAAATTTAATAAATAATAAACAACCAACATGAAAAATAATACAAGAAAAATTGTTTTATTATTCTTCTAATATTTTAGGTATTAGTTATAATAATTCGGGATGGCTCAACATGATCTCATTAAGGCCCATACGACTAATAAACAAGCCCAAAACCCAAATCGCATCATCAATATGGGTTCAAAATGCAACTATGACCATCGATACAGGTCCAATGCTTATTCTTAACAACTTCAATATAATCTCTCTTTTTAGGGATAAACATAATTTTTTACAAAAGTCTCAATTTTATAAGGGCCGATCTCAAAGTCTTGCAAAGAAAAGTGTCATTTTTAAAAAACCAATGACAAATTCCTTTTTAACCTAAATGACAAGTCTCCTTTTAAAAGGGACCAATGTCAAGATTTGAGTTTTGTAAATAATCAAACCAACGAGTCTTCTATTTTTAGAGACCAACATCAAATTCTTTAAAATAATAAAAAATAATAATTGAGAATAAGTTAAAAATAATAAGGATAATTAATGGCAATCACAAAAACCAATTTAGGAGAAAACATATACTAAATATAACCTTTCATAAGAAAGGATGCTGTAAAGGTGACGTCCTTCTTCCTTTAAGTATAACTAACCTCTCACTTGAATCTTTGGAACCAATGCATGTTTTAGGATCCCTAGTTTCCTTAATTACTAGATGGTGACTCTCAATTTTCCACAACATACTTTTCCCTTCAATCTTTGAGAGTCCTCGTCGCGATGTCCACCGAGGTGCAACAATAACTATGAAAAAAAGAGAGTTATAAACTTGAGTGGCCTAACCCATTATTTAACTTGTGTGTTTATTAAAATTTCTAAATTTCACCTAACGAGGTGTGTGTGTGTGTGGGGGGGGGGGCATGATAGTTATCTGATTTTTATCAAAATCATGTAATGACTATTAACAAAAGCTAATTGGCCTTGGAAAATTATTATAGCTCTAGACTCATTGTCATTGTTCATTGGAATAGTGTAATGAAATTTTTACCCCCGCACCAAAAATTTTGCACTGGCTTCCAAAGGTATTGATGTTTTTTCATATGGCTTATTTGTCATTTCCAAATTAACTAAGAACAAATAAGTATTTTCACTTCTTGATTGCATAGTGAAAACAATTTAAACTTGACGTCAAATGGTATTTTCATATTTTCACAATAGGTTTTTCGTTATTACAATTTAAGCTGAGAGATAATTTGATTATTGAGGAAACAGAAACAAAAAATTTAAAATTTAAAATGAACACTAAAATGTTGAAAATACCCTTAAAATAGTTTAAACCTTAAGTCAAGGGATATTTTTTGTTTTTTCACAATGTTTTTTTTTTTTTTATAATTTGAAAGTTAGCTCAAAGGTACTTTTGTATTTAGCTAAATAAAAAAAGACGTATGCATTTCTCACATTCAGAGGTGTGTGAGAGGCGCTCGTGCACTTCTAGTGGAAAATGCGCAGCTTTTCGACATAAAAAAAATGCCCTTCTGCCATGTAATTGGAAGCATCATCATGTCCTCTTCCTGTTGGTACAATGTTTTTTTTTTGTGGTGGTCTGGTTTATCGCTAGTGCCCCCCCTTTCTCTCTATTTCCCCTCAAATATTATAGCATGACCCTTTTGGTTATTGATATTTCAACTTCAATTCTTATTCTCATTTTTTATCTTCACCCTTTTATAAAAGTTTTATTTTTTTAATTTCATCCTTGAATTCAAATTTACCAAATATTATATTATCTAATTTGGTCCTTACTCTTTGAATTTTTAATTTTTCACCATAGCCCTTTTGTAAGTTTTTTATTGGTTTTCAATTTCATCATTCAATTCAAATTGATAGTATTATGTTTTTCAATTTGGTCCTCGTTGTTTTGATTTCTAATTTTTTTCTTGGTCTTTTTATAAAAATTATTATTCTTTTCAATTTCACCCTTTAATAACAACATTATTTTTATTTTTTATGTCAATTTTGAGCCTCATTCTTTTTAATGTTTTTTGTCTTTTACTAAATTGATTGTTTTTTTTTTAATTTTGCCCTTCAATTAAATATAAAATATTTTAATTTTGATCATCATTCTTTTAATTTTTATTTTAAGGTCCTTTCGTATAATTTTTTTTTTTAATTTCATCATTTAATATATGATTGATTAAGAATTAGATTTCATGGTTTTTTCAAATTGGGTGCTTCGAGTCTAATGACTCGGGTTACGAGTTTAAAACGTTAACACACGTTTTTTCTTAGTAAAAAGAGCTTTGTAATTCTCTTTATTTTTTGCAAAGAGTTTTGAGTATTTAAGTAATCAAGAGAGAATTCATCACCTTAGGTGAATTAAGAAAAATATTTCATTTGTTCTTAAATAGTTTTCATTATAAATCCTTGCGTAAGGTAGAATGAGATTTGAAAAAAGTTTTAAATCTTATTCAAAGAATCAGTGAGAATAATGTTGAAAACAAACATGATCTGAAATAGTAGACACATTTCATGCAATAATGTCTAAATTGAAATATTGTTGATGAACGGATAATAATTACATTGAGAAATTAGTCACTGAAATGTTAAGCCAAACCACTAATGACTTTTATAATATTTGAGGGATCATGATAGGTTGCTAGACATTGTACATGATCTTCAAATATAACTCAATCAATTGTTAAGTAATTTATTTAATTCTATTTTATTTAGGATTATGATTTATATTTGAGTCAGCTTATTAGGGAATCTAATAAGTCACACCCATAAGAACCATTGGTCAGAAATTAAAATGAAATGATTAATCAAGTTTTACTTGATTGTAAATAAATTTTAGAAATTAAGGACTAAAATGTAATTAATAGAGGGATTACAATTCTAGACCTAAAAGCAATTAAGTAAAGACTTGATTGAATACATTTCTTAAATTAGCCTAAAATAAGTTATGTGATATTATTTAAGAGGTATATTGATATTTTATTATTTAGGTTTTTCTATAAATAAAATGCTATGCCTTTTATTTCCAAAAAAAAAACTAGAACTCTAAGATATAACAATTCATCTGTTCTAAAAGAGTTTAGGATATTTCTCACTGGTAGTTCGTGTGAATTACCTTTAGAAGCCGAACAATTAGATGACTTGTGGTTTGCGACAACCCAACCTTGAAGCAAATATTCAAAGTCGAAAAGAACATCTGATTTTCAGGTAATTTTCGCATAAACTCTAAACAACTCTAGATCTATCTAACGAGATTTTTTAGAATTCTAAATTTTTTTTAAATTTACAGTTTCCGCTGTTTCTATATGTTTCGGGAAACCCAACACAAGACATAGTAGACCACGATAATGAATAGTGTTTTCAATAGTGGAAATTAATGCACAAGATTAAGTCTAATTAAAAGAAAAAAAATCTCAAATATACTTAGCACCTCTCATTTACTGGATTCAAATTCATTCATTAATTAGAAGCATTTTAGGGCAATGGGAAATGGTAGAGTTAAAAACAAGCATATATAGAGCTAAAAATAAAGTTTAGGCACTCGTTTTTATTTTATTTTATTTATAATATAGTTTTTCATCCAATTATTTGGTAGTTCAAGAGAACAATATCTAAATTCACCGACTATTTTTCGAGAAAAAAGTGACCAATAGACACGAAAATGTGAAGAATAGACATTGCCACTTCATAATTGATACTAGCACTTGACTCGTTTGTGTCATTGGAATTTCAAATCACATATATATTCTTTTAAATGAAGTGCTATTATAATATAAGGTTGAGGGAGACTACCAACATTGGAATTATTCTATTACATTCCATTGAATGATTTAGTACATTACATGATTTAAAAAGTGAAAATGAAATATAGGAAGATAAATATAACCATAGTGTACGACTAATATGAGTTTACTTATTTATTTCTTTCAAAATATGACAAGAAAAGTAACACAAATATATGAATCGCTTGAATGCATATTTTAATTTTATAATTTTTTTTTATGATAAACTTGCAATTTATCATTCAAGTTTTGCATCATGTCCACAATAACTACATTAATTAGTATTATCAGAATATTTTATTTATTTATTCATTGATGAGTACATAAGTTTTTTGAAGTTTTCTTTCATTTTGGCATTAGGCTTCTTAAGTTTAAATTAAAATTTTAATCTTTTATGGTTTTTCTAATTTTTAAATTCTCATAATTGTTTTCCTTTGTAAATCGTTTTAAAAATGATAAATTTTCATAAGTTTTAATTTTGTATGGTTTTTCTAAATTTTCAAATTGTTATTACTTTTTTCTTTGTATTCAATGTAAACTTAAAAAAGAAATGATATACATAGCATCATTTTGACTATTTAATTAAAAAAAGGTTTGATAATTATCTTAAAAGAGTTGTATTTAATAAAAAAGGTTTGATAATTATCATTTTGACTCATTGAATTTGAATTAAATTGACTTCCCTTGAAGGAGGCTCCAAGAGGAGCTTTATTACAGGTCTAAATCCGTAAGCAAAAAGCCCATTAGAATCAGTTCGAACAAGGCTGAAATTCGGGCTCAAGTACAGGAAAAATGTGTATTCCAAGCGCCAGTCAAGAAGTGGGTACGATTAATAAGAGCTTGACACCATAAAATGGTTCCCTTACAGTCCCAAAGAGGTCCACTTCGGCCCCACAGAGGTCCAAACAGAAAAAAAAAAATCCAATCTTCCAGATTATACGGTTTAAATGGGCTAAAATGTATGGAAGGCTTTTGTCCACCTAAAGTGGATTTTTCTTGGTCCTGATTTGATAGCTGGGTTCGATCTCACATTGGGATATGAGCAAAGTGGTTAAGAAACTTAAGACTAGGGGCAGAGAGCAGCTGTCACAGCCTAGCAGGGAAAGAAAAGTTAAAACACACCAATCAACACCATATTATGCTTACATGACTCGAGAGGAAAAGGACTTCAGTACATTTGATTGTTAAGAAATTAAATTTCCTGCATGCTTTTGTCGGTTGATGGAGGTAGATGTTTATTTTAATTTCATGCGTACGTTTAGAGCTTTCAAAGTTGTTACCCAATAAATATTTTCCTTCCTAGATTTTTGCTGATGCTCGGTAGACCTTTCTTTATATAATCATAAATGTTGGCTTCTTCGAGATGTGTAATTGTCTGGTCCACTCTTTCATGGCGACATTCAGGAAAAATCTGTATTGTTGTCATCTTTTTGCGAAATACTCACACTCTACATATAATTCTAGCATGCATAGTTCAAAAGAAGAGAAGTTTTGATTCTGAGTTATTCCCTTCCCATGATATGGAAAGTGTGGGGTCCTAATTAATTTGTTCAGTGGTCTAATTCAAGAAAAGATTGACATTTGGAGTCAATTAGTCCACAATTAAAAGAATTCAAGGTCTATGGATTGCATTAAAAAGCATGCTAAAATAAAAGGACCAAATCAAAGTGGATCGGAGACTAAATTAAAAGAAATTCAAAGATAGAGGTATAACTAGGGACCAAATTGAGAGTTTTCAAAATCAAGGGTTAGAAAGAAAACACACGGGAATAAAAGAGTCAACTTGAAAATTACCAAAACGATATCGTTTCAATAAAATAAAAAACCCTAGTTTCACAACAAAAATGACTCATCATTTAGACTTTAATAGGCTCATTAAAGTATCAAAATCCCTAGCTGATCTTGTTGAAGCAATTATAAAAGTTGTTTACATTGACAAAAACCATTCAATTGATATTGTACATGAGATATTCAAGGGTTTGTTAGATCCAATGATTAGCTTAGAAATACTAGATGTACACCCCATGACAAAATTGTATGAAATGTGCCAAAAAAAATCTCAAAATAAAATTCATGAATTCATGGAAAGAAAGCATAACTGTGAATGTCCTTATCAATGATCAAATAATAAGAAAAGGTGTTTATGGACTATAGAAAGAAATTACACACAATAGAGAAACCAATGATGCCTTGAAGAATATCGAAAAAGTCTTAGGAAATCTAGAGAGAAGAAGATACAAACACTATAGTCAACATGCTCTATCATTTGTGCTTTGTAAGTAAGGTCTTCGTGACCATATTTTCCTTGGTTTTATTTTGCATGTATATTAAAAATTAATTATATCTTTAAACAAATTGTGTTTTTCTATGTCTTAATGTTGTTTGAAAATCAGGACATGCTTTTATAAAAGTAATATTTGGCATTATATTTTCAGGACCAGATAATTATGATGAAAAATTTATCTAAAACTTAGTTGGTATTTAAAGTGTATTATATCGATGTTAAAGGCAATCCTATATTTTAAAACTCAAAATTTCCTTGTTTGCTCCCTATAAATACCAAGAGTTAAGACCTCACCTTTATTTGAGCCAAAAAACTTTTTTAATCCAAACAAACCACAAAAAAAAAAGGACCAACTTAAAATAATAAGAATATGTCCACTCAAAATGATGGAATGATGAATAATGCGTATTCATGTTATTTCTTCTCTATGATTACTTTAGAGCTAGAAATTATCTGTAAAAGCAAGCTTGGATTTGATAAGAAAAAAAGTTCATCCTTCATAATCCCTTCACAAACAAAAATTTTATCCTTTGATTTTCCTTTTTAATCCTAAAATATTTCTTGAATGACAATCCAGACTAGAATCACCCCTTATACCAAGGGCATATTTTTAAAGTGTGTGGATAATCGATGATATTCTCCCAATAGAAAAATATAAAAGAAATGTGTAAGGGGTAAAACTGTCATAAAAGAGGGCTAACAAATGATCGAGTTCAAAACAATAAAGTTAAAAAAAGCTCTCTAAAACATCCATCATGTTAGTGCTAAGTCCAAACTTGAAGATAAAATATCAAAGACAAAGCAAAAGATACAATTGAAAGAATTAAGATTAAAATGAGATAAATCGTTAAAATGATAAAGTCAAGGCAACAAAACGAAAAAGATTTCTACTTAGAATAAGCGATCATATGTATTTGAACTCTTAAATACCATTTGAGTCTTATATATCTTTTCTTACATAACTATGAATTGTGGCCTACATTACATACCTTGAAAAGTCATTTCTAATAAAAAAAGGACTTGCTTGCGTTGGATGGTGTCAGTTTCTAAAAAAAAAGAATCACGACCTGTTTACGCATTATATTCTTTAGGACACTAATTCATGTGTTAAATGGACGAGCTTAACATAACGTTAAGTAAGCAACTATCCTAATGAAAGCCAAAACCTACTTTTGGAATCCAACCTTTCCTTTCCAAAAATAAACATCCATTGGGCTTGCCTAACTTTTAGCTAATCCTTTTTTTCTCATAATCCTCATAAGCTCATACCCCTTTAATTATCAATAAGACACTCATAAAAATTACAACTTAGTGTCATGACGTGCACGATGTCAAATAGTGGATCTTCCTTATGGATCGAGATGGGTTTTGGGTGTATTAGGATTAATCATAAAATTATGATTTTGAGGGATTTGTCACCTAGTATCATGGTCACTAGGAAACCTACTGGTATGTGAGAATGTGGATAAAAGGACTAGTTATGCAAGAAGAAGATGCATCACCTCCAGTTCACCCTACCTATGGTAAGTTTCATTGTTGATTGGTTGTTTTCTTTCTAAATCACGTTTCTATTTGTTGGTTTATCTAAGAATCAAGACATATCCTCCTTAGTTGGAGGTATCTGCTTTATCAGGGCTAAATCCTAACCATTCTATTGACCAAATTTAGTGTCGTATTTCTTCCTTCTTTGTATCTTTAATAACTAGTGATATACTTTACAATGTAATTTTATACCCCAAATATTAACGTCTAAAGTTAATTCCTAACATTTTATTTTTGTCAATTCATTTAATTTAATACCTGGATTATGCATTATGTTGTAATGTTCATATCCCAAATATTCATTAAACAAATTAATTTTGTGTTTTTTTTTGAAATTTTTGCAGCCAAATCCTAGTAGATAAATATAAACTGGTTATGATACCCTTTTTTTGTATTTTTTTCAAAGAGGATAAAAATGCAATTTTTGTTTTTTTATAAAATATGCATGAGAAACTTTTACAATCTGGTTGTTTGAACACATATAAAAACATATTTTTGCATTTTAAATGAGGATTTTTTTTTCAAAGTTTTGAAGAAAAACTAGTATTTTTAATACGAGGGTAGTATTTTATAATGTAAGTCTCCATCCCTGATATTAAATACAATTCTTGGAAAAACATGCGAGGGACCCACATAGAATTTCAAAAAGATCCCTGAATTTTTTCAGAGTTTCTGGAAATTATTTTAGGCTTGTTTGGCAAAATAATAAAATAAAAGACAAACTAGTGTTAAAACAAAATAGTAGGGTGTGTTTGCCAAACACGCCCTTATAAAAAAGTTAGAGGCATAAAACGTGTCATAAGGCTGTGTTTGGTAAAGAAGCTTTAAGAATAAAAAAAATCACTTTTTTCCTTTAGTAGGAATTGGGCATGTCAAACACGCCTTTATAGTTAGAATAGGCTCGGCCCAACCATGTGGGTTGGGCTTCCTGGCCCAAGACCCAAACCAAACAGAACCCATAAATAAAAATAAAGCAAATGAAGATCAAACGAGAGGTTTTTGCTAGAAATTCATGAACACCACATTAAAGAACCTAGCAACGTGAATCTTGATTCAGACCAAAATCATGTCAAATTGAAGGCACGAAGACATATAAAAACAACTTTCAAACAAGATTTTGAGGTTGGATTAGCACGATAAACAACCTAATATCATGATTATTTGATTTTTTTTGCAAAAAATAAATCGAAATAACCGAAGATCAAACGCCATGATCTTAGTGTTTTTAAACCCTTAGAACCCTAGATTAATGATCAACAAGTTAAAATGCATATGTAAGAGCCAAGAATCGATAAAAAAGACATAGAAATCGAGGACCTAAGGCAATGTTCATCCAAAAAATACCAACCTAGAAATGCCTAGTAAAGGTTTAACCCAAAAACAAGCATTAAGAACCTAGAAAACAGCCTAAACATAACAACCATAGCTTAAGCATGCTCAACACAACTTGTTTGAACCATCAAAACAACAAGAAACAAAAAAGCAAAATCAAAATAGTAAGTAAAGTCTATATTACCTACAACAAACCAAAAACACATTTCAATACTATTCCATTGACTATTTTTCATATTCTTAACCATATATAACATGCATTTAGCTCAAGCAAACCTAGCCAACCACTAACAATGACCTAATAACAAAAACAAAACACCACCTTCTTAACACATTTTGCCTTAAGCTTTTATTAAACATCTTGAACATTGAAACATAGGCTTTTATTAAACATGCTAAAATGTGTCTCAAATTGTCATTTATCACTTCAATAACAATCCTAAACATCAAACTAAGCCTCAAACAAAACTTACGCATATATATCATAACTAAGCATCTAAAAAAAATCAAATACACCTATTGCATCAAAACTAACAAGTAGTTGAAAGGGGAATGCATAATGAACATCCAATGCAAACATTTAATAACCAGAATGAAAGGAGAGGGGGTGTGCTCATTGAGCTTGACCCCCTCAACATAGTTGAAAACATATCTTATCCAACAATAATGCCTCTTAACTATGGAATTCCAAACCAACTTTGGACTTGTAATGGTGGCTTACTGAAGGTTTTTTTTTTTTTGTTTTTCTTGGTTATTTAATGGTTTGGCTAAGGATTTTCAGGTTTGGCAGTGTAAGGGTATGAGTTTTCCAAGCCTCTACCCATCAATGGCCTTTAGCATGGGTTTTTAAAGGGCAATAAGGATCATTTAAAGGACTTGTGGTAGACAATCCCCACCCTTTGATATTGAAGAATGAATCCTAGCCATCCATTAAGGTTAAAGATCAACCTTTGCATCGTTTGAGAGCTGACAATGAAAGTACACTTGCTGCTTTTTGTTATTTTCTAACATTTATGGCTGGTTGGGGTATGGGTTTTGACCTCTTGTAGCAACGCCTTTAGAGTTGCAAAAGAGCCTTTGTTTTTTCTAGGCAGGAGTACAAAAGACAATGTGTGAGGGGGTATGTTTCTTATCTTCTTCAAGGAAGAGATAAGGGAGAAACGGACACTAAAGGTGGTAGCAAAACTAGGATTTTTTTCAGGAATTTTTTGGAAAGAAGATCAGCAGTGGTCAGATGACAAGTTGTATGGCCCTATTTGATTTTTGTTCCAAGATCAAACAAAACAGCATTGTTTTGAACAAAAACAAACCATTTTGGTCAAAATGCATTTTATTTAAATGAAACGGTGTCGTTTTGGTAGCACTAGGTTAATGCAAGTTTTAATTTTCCTTTTTAATTTTAGCTCTTAATCTTTTGAATTTGTTCAATTAAACCTTTAATTGATCTTGCTTTTAGAAATCAATTCAATTTTACCCCTGTGAAGTGTCAAAAGGGTCCTCTGATTTTAACGCGTTTTTCAACAAAGTCTATAGTCTTGGATATTTTCAATTTCACTCTTAATTGGCTCTTAAAACTCCTAATTATTTCAACTCGACTCTTGTTTTATTTAATTATGGTCCCTATATTTTTGCACCTTTTGTATCATGATCCTTAGTCCTAAATTTCTTCAATTTGGCTCTTAATTGATATAAAACTTTGATTTTCTTGCAATTTCACTCCTAATTTCATCCGATTGAATTAGTAAAAATTAAATTTGATCCTATAAAATTTTAATATTCTCAATTAAGCCCAAATTAGGCTTTCAAATTTATTTTTCTACCAATTAAGTCGTTAATAAAATTAATTTGACTTATTAAAAGTCTAATTAAGTCCTTGCACTTAATTAATTATTTTAATTTCAACCCAAATTATTTCATAAACATAATTTGTAAACCCACAGCTAAATTCTTCGCAGAAAAAAATTGAAACTGAATTGAGGGAAGTAAAACTTAATGTTAAGGGAAAAATTAAAAAGAAATGATAAGAGGAGAAATCAATTATAAACTTTTGGGGGAAAATTTAGAGTTAAATGAAAGGGCGGGTTTAATGTGTAATTGGTCAAAAAAATTGACTATAAAAACTCTCTCCCTCTCACTCTTTAAGGCTGGTTGAAGAAAGAAAAAAAAAAGAGAGAAAAACCAAGAAAATTGAAGAAAATTCATAGGAAAAAAACCATGGAAAATAAAGGATGTGAGGGGAGATTGAGGGAAATTGTTACACACTACATCTTAAACATATAATCAAGAGAGAAAAGTGAGGAAAACCAAGGGAGAAGGCTGCACTAATCATGGCAGCAAGGAGAAATTAAGGGGAGGATCGGAAAATTTCAACAGGCTACGATTCGAAGACTAGAATAACATCCAGTAAGGGGTTCTAAACATATTCTAACAATATTTGAAGTAGAAATTATAAATTTCAAGTTAGGGTTTATGGAAAGTTTTTGGGGGAAATGCAAATTAATTATAAATTGACTAAATTGGGTTAGAGTAACTTATAATGGGTGTTAAATTAGTAGGAATTGATGAAGAAAACATGGTAATCCTAAAGGCATTCATGGCCGGCCAAAGGGTACTAATTGATGTCTAATAAAAATATGTTTATTTAAGTGAATTGTGATTTATCAACCCATAATTTTATGTGTAAAATGATTTTAGGTAAGTTTAGTTATATTGTATAACATGATTGAATCAATTATATCATTGTAATAAAAAACCTAGGAATGGTTAAAGAACTTAAAGATGAGAGTTGTTGTGATTGGTTGATTTTGTGTATAAGGGAGAAATTAATGGAAAATATACATTTTTATCTCATTACACTATTGTTAGTGTGAATTATAATAAATGTTTGTGATAAATTAGAAGTGTATATGACTATGCTAGCATCGTGAAAGGCAAAATAAGTAGGAATTCCTACAATGAGCATGTTTTTCCTTGAAATATTTTTAATTATTTTAAGTAAATATGAGTTAGATGATAAGTTTTAGAAATTTATATTTAATGATATTGTAATGTAAATGACATAGTGATGATTGTTTTGAAAGGTGAGAAATTGAATAAAAAAGTTCGGCTTATTGTAAAGTTGTAGAAAGAAAAACTGGACAGCCTCATCTCCTAAAGTCCAAAGGAGATTAGGGCATGAAAATGATAAAATCTGGGATTGGTTTCTGCATAGAAGTCATAGATCAAAGTGTTAGATTTCCAACGGGACTAACTTTGATTAATTTGGAGTTTTACAACTCTAGATATGAGTCAAAATATGATGGGAGGTCAAGTTGAAAATTATATTGAATAGTTTCGACAAATCATGATAATGGGTGCTTTGGGCGCCTTAATGACAAATTGCACTTTAATTTCTTTAGTAAAAATGTAGCTTGAAATCTTATCTTTCATATGAAACAAGCCACACCCAAAATTAGATTTGTATAACTTTAGTTATAATTAAAATAAGAAACTGTGTTTTAAAATATTCAAGATGAATTGACCGGGGTTGGCTAATGTTTATTTTGCTTAGGAGTTGTTATAATGTAAGAACTAAATTGTTGTGGTGGTAAGAGTGAAATGTGATATAATGGTGTATCCCTGTTGTTATAAGAGAGATCTCGTGAGTTGTGCAGTAGTTGGGAGACACGATGAAAGTTTCAACAATGGGTAGGTGTTTAACACCTTAGTTATTTTGTTTATTAAGTTTTTTAAAAATAAATTAATTAGTAATGAGTAGAGGAACTAACTTTCTGATAATGAGACTAGTGATCGGTAATGGGTGAGGGAATTAACTTCCCGATAATGGGACTAGTGCTTGATAATGAGCGAGGGAACTAGCTTCTCGGTAATAAGACTACTGCTCGGTAATGAGTGAAGGAATTAGCTTCCTGGAAATAATACTAGTGCTCGGTGATGAGCAAAGGAATTAGCTTTCCAGTAATGAGAGTAGTGCCTATAAAATG
>Ga0307518_10000856_pt1 | contig 22762 bp, 35 predicted proteins | sample 25_EM_MG_FD_203889 | JGI IMG/M metagenome (GOLD analysis project Ga0307518, IMG submission 203889) | Populus trichocarpa ectomycorrhiza microbial communities from riparian zone in the Pacific Northwest, United States - 25_EM | ecosystem: Host-associated > Plants > Roots > Unclassified | place...
ACTTCCGATATCACTATGACTGGGGGAAAGCTCCATGTGCGGTATGCCGGCGACGCTCAGGATGGTGATAATACGTCGCATGACGGCGCTTCGGTGACGCCAGCGGCGTGGACGGTGACCGGCTATCAGGAGTAACTAAATTTTCCTGCGAAGGGCCACCTTCTCCCTCTCCGGACGGAGGTGTCGAATTCCCGTAGTCCTCAGAGGAGGAATCATCTTCTCCGGCCAACCAATCATCGTCCTCTGGCAGCATAATGACTCCAGAACCGGGATCAAAACTCAGACGATGACCAAGGGTCGACTGTGCATGTGCATTGGCCCATGGGTTCGTTGAACTGGTATCGGAAGCGTGACCATGCCCTTCTTCGGGTGAAGCAATGTCTGTAGTTTCACCATTCGTTGCATTTCGCGACCGCTGCGATCGAACCTTGTTGCGCAGTACGCTGTAGCGGTTACGAAGACTAAGCACGACGCCTTGCGCGGAATCGAATGGGATAGAACTGCCGTTGAGGGGGCCGTTCACAAGTGTCTGTCCCTTCTTGAGGGGGAGCCAAGGCTCGGGAAGTACCCCGGTAAGTGCAGGATGCCCATAACGACGTTTTCCAGTGCTAAGAGAATGTCAACCAAAGTCACAGAAACGATATCCAATGCCATACTTGAGTACTCCATTGTACCAATTTGCCATTGGTGGTTGGGACTGAAAGTTTATGTCAACATTACAGTTTGAAGCATGTGAATGATTTACGTACATAGTCCGTTCGTTCGTCTTCAGGGGCAATGTACAAGCTATCATCATTCTGGTTCTGGGAATATCTCCTCCGGCTCAAATTGCTACAACAGACCCGTAAGCAAGTGAAGTTGGTGAAACCACAGAATCTTACCTCTGAGACCAAGACACGGGGTGTCCCTCCCGGAGTCTAGCCACATCAGCAGTCTCCTCACCTCTCTCCACTTCGCACACAGAGCTCAGACATACCGCATTGCTCAGAGGACGGAATGCGTTGTGAATGTACCAGGACCATGTCACTGTGCCGATTACCAGTGGCACCAAAAGAGAGGACATAATGTACGATTGTCGCAGTGTTAGGATTCCAATCATGAAGACTTGGAAAATGACAATGCCCCAAATGAGCCGTACGAAAGTGATCGGCCATGCTTGACCTTGGGACTCGTATGGCTTGAAAAAGACTGCAGGGGCGGTTTAGCTACCGATGACAATCGGACGCAGATCACGCACCAAACAAGAGCTTATACTTGTAGACTAGGTATCCCACCCCGAAGTAGAGGGCACCAAAGATGACAATGAGGGGTTGAACAACACTGTACAATATCGTAATGACAAAAATGAGGATGGCTTGAGGGTAAACGAATCCATAGTTGATCATAGGAGGAGCATTTAACTCGGCAAAATCTGCTTGTCGTTAGTCGAGAACGTAGCGGGATTAGGGGAACGAATGTACCTCGAGGCGTTCTTGTTATGAAAATCCGGAAAATCATACGAGGTAGGATTACTCCGAGATTGAGCAATTGCAAAGGCATGATACCTAAGCCTTGGAGGATCACATATGATAGGAAAAAGTGCCTGAAAGATTCCCGTTAAGCATTTGTTGGTGGCAGATACGCTGCACTTACTTCGCTCGACCTTTTTGCAACGCTTCCGCCAACTTTTCAGGGATCTTTGCAGGAGAGTTTGCTAGGTCGCGAACCAGTTGCCAATATGTGCTGGCCAAAAGGAAGATGAACACAACGTTCACAAGAAGGAACAAGAAGTATCTGTAGCGGATATCAACGAAGACCACAGTTAAAGGCAGATAAATAGACCAACTTGCGTAAGAGAGAGTATTCGATCAGGCTAAGCGCTTTGTAGCCTTGCGCATAAGTCAAACCTACGACAACGGTCACTCAAATGACGATGTTCCATTTACAGAGCACAAACCTTCCAAGATGAACGGTAGCAGAGCATTGAGGGTGATCATAGCGACCGACGGCAGCGAGTTCTGTACAATAGCGCGAATCTTGTCGTTGCTGTCGATAAGGTTTCCGAGCCACGGCATAACTTTTTTAATTTCCTTGTAGCTCATTAAACTGGCCAGTGCGGTGATCGGGAAAATCCAGAAGAACAGTAGTACCCCAACGGCACCGAGAACCAAAAGTTCACGGGAAAATAGCGAACCTGGAGAATGGGCGATGTTAGCCCATATAATATCCCGCGGCTCTGGTGCATGACGGGTTTTGACCTCCCATGGAACTGGAAAGTGCGCCGACTGAACGGCTATTTGCTAAAAGAACCCTCAAAAATGACTTGGAAGATAGTTCAAATGCACCTTACCGCACTGGACATCTTTTCAAAGGTCACAAAAGCAGCATGTGTTGCTTTGAACCTTCCGGTGCGTCTCCATCTCCGCACTTTCTCGTCTGCCTCCTTGAATTTAGTCTCCAGGTATTCGAGTGCATCGACCTTGCCGGAACACCATCCGGGACGAAGAGTAGGTCGTTTTCGATGAGGAACGACCAGCCTAACAGGATGCCCCTCCAAAATCGACGGGTCCACGTGAGATATCACGTTCTCCGAGGGATCGTACGTCTCTACAGCGCTTGGGTTGCCAACATATCGCGTCCAGGCACTTTCCAACTTAAGCAACGCCTCCGTTCGCTCGTCCAATAAAATCTTCAGTGACGTGACCTCTCTACATATCGAAACACTTTCTACGCTCAGTCCCATGTTCTCAAAATATTCTGCGAGAGCGGGCTCTGAACGAAGGTGGGTAGGCAATGAGGTGACCATGACGGTGCGTCCCGGTATAGAGTGCACTAGTTCCAACGAGAAGAGCTGGCGGGCGCGCACGTAGCGTCGATAGTTTTTGTAAAGGAAATAAAGAGCAAGGATGGTGAAAAGGTACGTGAAGAGGAAGTGCACCGTGAGGTATGAATTCGCGTCGCTGATGAGATCAAGCCAGTCGCGACCAGGAAATGGTGGGTCGTCGCCGAAATCAGACCACTGCGGCCAATCGCTATCGTCGTCATCTGAACCGCCCCCGATTCCTATGTTGTTCTGGGAAATGTAAGCTGACGACGGAGGAGAGGTACGTGTGTGTATGTGCCGCACCTTCCAGTTGATGGGCATCAAGATGGTCGCCGCAAAGATCGAGCATACAAAGAACAAGTAAAATGATGTTTTGTAGAAGCTGAGCAGCTGGAATTCACGTGAAATGACATTTGGAGCAGGAAATAAAACTGGGCCGTACCACCGCTGCATCTAATCCGACGATTTGGAGGATCGTGAACTCGGAAGTCCGGAGAGTGGGTAATATCCATCCAAAGAATGCGGAATGGGAATGAGCTTCGTGGGGGGAGAATCCTATCGCGGGATGAACGCAACGCTCCTGACAACACTACAATGCTACTGACCCTTTAATTTCGTGCGAGAAGCGAAGAGTAGCGGCCACCGCGAACGACAATAAGAGAACACCAGGAAGGAGACGATTCCGATAGAGGATGAAAGTAGTAATTGTGTCGTGAACCAAGGGCCCTCGAACTTATCTGTGCAGGGGTGTGAAGGTGTCTTGTGGAGCAGCGCAAGTCAGCCAAAGACGCACATGTAGGAGGCGAGCCTGGCGGGAGTTCTGGTTCGCCGCTCTCCCCATTGTCCACTATGGATGCTAGGGTGGTCAGAAATCCACTGCTCATTAGACTGGTGGTGGCAAGCAAGACTGTTGCCGCAGACGACGCGAACACATGTCCGTGACTGTAAATGGAAGGTGTCCATTCTTGGTAATACATAAGGAGTCGGAAGATTTGGAGCGTGGAAGCAACTACCAGCTCATTATCGTGCTCGACGACGACGCTGAACGTGCGGTGTGCTAGCTATGAATGGGAGGTCACTTCCTTTAGTAGCCCCGCTGTATCCGGCTGGGAGGGAACCCCTTCCACCAGGGATGTCGGAAGAAGACCGGGAACAACTCATGCAGGCCAAAAAATACCAGTCATGGATGATGATGGGCATGGAATCATGTGCGGCCAAAACTGTCATGGCTGGAGTAGGTGGTACGTCCAAATACCAGAGTCTCTACAAACAATTTCCTAGGTTGAGGGCCAGACACGTCACCCCATAGGTCTAGGGATCGGTGCTTTCTTTTCCCTAATGTCTGCTTCTTTTGCATATGAAGATCCATACCTACGGCAGCAAACACAGGCTGGATTGAGCAATACCCAAAAGGCGCGTGAAGTATTCAAGGAAATGGGTAGAGGAATGTGGAGAACTGGTAAAGGATTTGGCAAAGTTGGAGCTTTATTTGCTGGAATAGAGTGTGTCATCGAAGCAGCAAGTATCCATTTATTTTTTGCATGCATCTAACACTGACGCTCGTTCAGTACCGAGCCAAGAATGATATAATTAACCCTGTGGCCGCTGGTTTCGTCGCAGGTGGTATTCTCGCGCGAAATTCCGGGCCGAAGGCTGCCTTTGGTGGTGGGCTGGCATTTGCTGCGTTTTCCGGTGCAATAGATTGGTTTCTCCATAAACCATCATCAGAGTAAGGTTCTGCGTACAATTGGTCAACTGAGGTGCTCACGAATCTCCTTAGTGAGGACTAGACACCTCCGCGCATTTTGGGGGACACAACCGAAGTTGGAAGGCGGGGGTGAGACTAGGGTACACAGATATCTTATGTATCTAACCATACTAATCAGTCATGACTTCAAGCTAGACCAAAGTTATACGCTAGGCAATGTCTGAGTGACCCATTGAACTGATCGGCTGCTGAGACCGTGATGATGTATCGAAATACCCAACTTGGATTAGCTGCACCTGGCAAGTTGTTAGAGAACCGACTGGTCGCGAGAAATGGGAGCTTGGTGGGCTGATGCAGTGGTTTATCTTTTGAATGACAGGTGGCCTTACCATTGGAAGATCTCTCAGATCTGGGTCACAATTTCAACGCCGAAACCCGCGTTACAGGCAGGACACGAGAAATTCGCGGATGGGGTCCCTGGAGTTCACGCAGATTTCCGTTCGACAGGACAGGTGATCCGGTGTGTAGTGTATGCAGAATGGTGGGCAAGCCCCTTTTTCAAAGCTTATCTTTTTTGATTGCATGGTATCTGACACGATACCTAAGAGTGTTGTTTGCGAAAATGTAACTCACAATTGCTGAAACCTTATTCCCCACCATCTCAATATGTATGTTCTTGAAGACCTGCCGGGCGTGCCCAGTAATCGACAATATAGCATCACCTGTGCTGGGCAGTGAGGTACCCGACCTGATGATTGAATACTGAAAGATCGTATGATCATATCAGATGTCACAACAGGTTCAGATGCAGGTTGTCTTACATAGGATTTTCCGTTGTAATCAACAACTCCACGATCAGTGCGTCAACACATACAATGATGCGCTCCGCGGAAGCTTTTAGGTTAGAAGAGGAATAATGGAACTGCCCAGTGAGGCCCGAGCGCCATTCCGGGGGTTTGCCACATCTTCCTCTTCCAGTTCCTGTGACGTGAAGAACGTTACACTCAAGTTGGATGGAACGCACATTGCACAGCAAAGATCCGTGAGTGCTGCCCCATGAGGGGAATGACGCAGGAGATCTAAGCTGCCCCCATTGGTTTGTGATCCTGGTTTCAGGGCCCGGCAGTGTCACAGCGTGCAGTGCAGTGTAAGGATTGTCCAAAGGAGTGCACTTTGACACGACGAAACTGAGACATACCGGACGGGTCAGACTTACCCCGGCGTCCTGTGCGTGGGTAGGGATTCGTCCATCGCTTTATCGGGAAGAAATGCTCATAGAAGCGCCAGATGCTGGAGGGTGGAACGTAGTAGGGCCAGCTGTAGGTGTATCGAGACCCGGATGCGGAGTCCACCGGGTCACCGGGCAGGGAAGACCCCAGACAGTCACCGCCTCCGAGTAAGAACCCTAAGTATTAACGGTATAATTAAACGAGCCGAGGAGTATAATACATATAAAAAAAAGTCGAATGGGTCGTACCATTTCCTGGCTCTTTGCCTCCTCGGTTCACAACAACGAGGTTTCCTCTCTCTGACCCTCTGGCATCGCGCAGGTCATCGTCTGACGCGTACAGCTCAGCTCTCGTTCCTTGCTCTGAGCCCTGTTGGCGGTGACTTGCTGTCACTCGACCACCCGTCTTCAGCTCTTCAGGTCCACTCATTTTTCAACATGCGGGCACCTCTCCTCCCTCTCACTCGGCGCGCTGTATTCTCGCCCATAGAGACAATCGTGTGCTTTGCCATCATTGGCACACTAGCGTATTTCCATGTTCTCTCTGCTATTAAACACTCAGCCTTCTTCGCCCCGACACTCCCCTCCACCCTTCGCACTGCCCACGCTCTCCTCCGTGACGGTGAATGGGTCGGCGTTGATGCAGACTGGTACGGACGACGTAAAGCCGACCCAAACTCACGCGCAGTCGAGTTGCAGCAGGTTATATTCTCTTCTCAGTCAGTGGCGGTGCAATCTGAAGATGCAGTGAGTTCTGTAATTAGATCATGTCTACAAGGGTACTGATATCACACAGACTTCGGTGTACCGGCATCTTGTACAATTTGCGCCATCTATCGATAATCTAACACACCATATCGCTTCTGACCTCCTAGTTTCATCAGGCGAGAGCTATCCTTCGCTCTGTTACCGCCCTGACGACTCGTCGGACGCTTGCTTCGTCGACTCATCTCTCCAAATACCCAAGTCACGCGTGCTGACCTTGTCGTTTGCGAGTGGTGCTCGTCACGATTTCGTAGACGCGTTGAAAGCGAAGGTAGCCTTCTCAGAGGATTCGTATGGAGTCAAATATCACATCGAAAACCAGCCAGCTGAATCGATCGGCGAAATGAGGAGCGGCAAGTGGATCGCGTATGCTGCAAGAACCCTTATAATTCGCTTCTGGGAACTGGCAAAGGTAGGACCTACAGTCATGCGCATTCAGAACAAATGCTAAGTCACCCCAGCAAGCGGACTCGCTCGACATCCTGATTATCCTTGCCGGGTATATGTTCATGCATGCAGCCTTCATTCGTCTCTTCCTGTCTTCACGTGCACTGGGATCTAATTTCTCGTTGACTGCCGCGATCGCATCGTCGGCTGTCCTAGCATTCATGCTCGCTCTGCCTTTATCACATTACCTTAATATTCCTCTCGACCCCATTAGCATGACAGAGGCCCTGCCATTCCTTGTTTCTACAGTTGGCTTTGATAAGCCTTTAAGGCTTGCTCGGGCTGTCTTCAACCATCCTCATCTCACCCTTCCTGTCAAGGAAGGGCGGTGGAGAGGCCACGTCAAGCCAGCAGGCGAAGTGGTCTTGGAAGCCATGGAAAGGAGTGGAAACCTCATCCTTCGTGACTATGCCCTTGAGATCGCTGTTCTTGCCATGGGTGCCAAAAGCAAAGTAGGTGGTCTGCAGGAGTTCTGCGCGTTGGCCGCATTGATGCTGGCTCTGGACTGCATCCTCTTCGGAACATTTTACACAGCAATCTTGACAATTATGGTCGAGGTAAGTGCTCGTCACGTGGCATTGCCTGTTTTGGTTGTGTCCTCCCACTCATGCTATTGTTTTCAAGGTCCGGAGGATCCAGGCAGCTCGTGTCATGACAAGATCCCGGAGCTCTAATACTCTTCACACTGATGGAAAAGCCGGTGTTCTCATCCGTTCATCACCACCGCAGGAAGTCGGCCTTTGGCACAGGATCTCGGAAACAGTCCTTGGAGTGAAGGGTTCCATGCTCAAGCGCAGAAGTAACCTATCGACGGAAACAACTGAGGAGAACCCAGTCGCACGCCTCAAGCTTCTTTTGGTGCGTGCTCTATGACATGGATGGTCCTTGTGACTTATGAGAACAATAGATCGTATCGTTCCTGACTTTGCATATCCTTAACTTCACGACTACATTAGCACCTTCAACGATTTCACGCCATGAATCACGACAATCTCTCCATCCGTTCACAGACTCTCCCATCGAAATCCCCAGGGTTGATATCACCTCCCCAGCTATCTCCAACGTCTTGAAGAGCTTGGCTGCCCTTCATCTTAACGGCGCAAACACATCCTTCGGTGATCTCCTCGTGGAAATTGCACAGCCCGTCTATATCTTCGTTGTTCCTCCTGGTCCCCGGGCTTTGCCTTCCTCTTCTAAGCCTAGTGACATCATTGAGAACTTCATGAGTGCCTGGACTAGACTGGTTGGAGACCCCCTTTTGTCCAAATGGATCGTCTTGGTTCTTGCCGGTAGTCTTGTACTTAACGGCTACCTTCTTAAGGGGATTGCAGAGGGGGCCATCAGAGGAATTCATCCACAGAATGTCAGGTTCCGTTCTGTCCAAGGTACCAAGATTGACAAGGACTCTGATGACAAGGATCTGTCTGAACCCCAGCCGATAGCCCATCGCAGGCGACCTTTGTTTGCCATTGGCGATGACCCCATTCCTGTACCCAATGATACGAAGCCAGCCATCACTCCTGATCCCCTTCCGCCTTCAGCCCCCACCGCAAAGCCCATCCTGGCTCCCATTGCTGTCCATCCTACTAGCGAGAATGGTGTCCCCGCATTCTTGCTAGACATGAAACTTAAAGCTCAGTCAACTGCTATCGTCAGGACCACAGAATCAAAGGAGAAGCTTCCTCCGCGCTCGTTGGATGAATGTATAGACATTTTCGAAAACGGTCCTCGACCCGTGCAGGCTTCGCTAGCCACATTGAACGATGAAGAAGTCGTTTTACTCGCTCAAAATGGCAAGGTCGCGCCTTACGCGCTTGAGAAGGTTCTTGGAGACTTGGAACGCGCTGTGGTCATTAGGAGGGCACTCATTTGTAAGTATCCCCATTCGAGGCGTGACTGGTGTCTCATGTGACGCATAGCTCGGGCAACCTTGACAAAAACGCTAGAATATTCGGACGTTCCTTATGCCAATTATGACTATTCTCGCGTGCTTGGTGCTTGCTGCGAGAACGTCATTGGTTACATACCGATTCCCCTTGGTGTCGCAGGTCCGCTCACAATCGATGGTCATCAAGTACATATCCCCATGGCCACAGCAGAGGGCACCCTGGTTGCCTCGACGTCGCGTGGATGCAAGGCGCTGAATGCGGGGGGTGGTGTGACGACTGTGCTTACCCACGACGCCATGACGCGCGGTCCTGCGATCGATTTCCCCAACCTCCTGATGGCTGCTGAAGCAAAGAAATGGATAGACTCCGACGAAGGTTACCAAGTCATACGCGAGGCATTCGAGTCTACATCCCGCTTTGCCAAGCTGCAGCGATTGAAGACGGCACTCGCAGGTCGCACGTTGTTTGTGCGCTTTGCAACCACCACCGGCGATGCGATGGGCATGAACATGATCTCCAAGGGTACGGAGAAGGCTCTAGAAGTGATGCAGAAGCACTTCCCTGAGATGATCACCCTTGCGTTGTCCGGAAACTATTGCACAGACAAGAAGCCCGCTGCGATCAATTGGATCGAGGGGCGTGGCAAAAGTGTGGTCGCCGAGGCTGTTATTCCTGGAAAGGTTGTGAAGAGCGTCCTCAAGACCACCGTAGAGGCGCTTTGCAACCTGAACACGAAGAAGAACCTTGTTGGTAGTGCCATGGCTGGTTCGATCGGTGGCTTCAATGCCCATGCTGCGAACATCCTTACTGCTGTCTTTTTAGCCACTGGACAAGATCCCGCACAGAACGTGGAGAGCTCCAACTGTATGACACTCATGGAACCGTGAGTACCGTAAGCATATGTTGGTGATATTGTACTCACGTGACCCCTAGAATTAATGACGGTGATGACCTTCTGATGACGGTGACTATGCCCTCCATTGAGGTGGGAACCATTGGCGGTGGCACTGTTCTGGCTCCTCAGGGTGCTGTCCTTGAGATGCTCGGCTTGAAGGGATCACATCCCACCACTCCAGGGCAGAATGCACAGCGCCTTGCCCGTGTCATCGCTGCGTCTGTTATGGCCGGAGAACTTTCCCTTCTTAGTGCCCTGGCCGCAGGTCATCTTGTCCGTGCGCATCTGGTTCACAACCGCTCTCAGGCAAACACCCCAAATTCGTCACGACCTGTGACGCCTGGGCTAGTTCCGCGTGAAGCTGTGTGGGAACAACGGGCATCCCAACAGACGCTCATCCCACCCTCTCTCACTTCCTCGTCTTCCACAGCATCACTACCACCGTATTCAGAACAGAAGTGATGGTTTGTTTTTTGCTATGCTCTGACTTGCGCTGAATGAACTCTTTCGCTGTACATATTATCCCAGTTGGAGGGCTTCACATACTTTACTGCACCTTTCTATGTCCACATCCTGTGACAGGTTCATCTTCCATTATGTGTTTTATATAGTACACCCTAGAACATTCAATAGCTTTGTAAAACCCTTGCATTCATTTCTAGTCACACGACCAATTTAGTCTTTTGCACCGCCACTAAGTCCGAAACCACCAATCAGTGACTTCGGGAAGGCAATGATCCGCCGTTTGTTGTTGTCAGTTCTCTACGCTCACTTGGACTGTTTGGCATGCTAGCCTTGAACTCGAGCCATGCACTTTTGTAAGACGTACTCGGAACTGCTGCTCACCCTATCGCCTGAACTACGGCAAAACGCAATCGAATACCGACAGGTGGGTCACTTTGATCTGGATCTCATTTCAATATTAACGCACCCAAACAATTACATAGCTCAAGAAACTCATTAATGAAGTCGTCCTCGAGCTCGACTCGTTTGGACTCTCCCCGGAAGTATTACAGTTGTTGCTGGAAGAAGGGGCACAAGACCATACAGAGTCGGAAGAGTGGGATGCGTCGTCGTCAGGGGATTCAAGTCATAGCTTGGTGCATGCTCGCTTGCACCCTACAGTGATATACGAGATTGAATCCAAGTCGGCGTTCCACTTCGAGCCTCGATTGCGTATTTCTTTTGGCCATGACGCTGCAGTGTCGGGTACTACTGTCGTTCTGTCGGCCGACCAAATCAAACACATTGTAGGTGCAGCCGTTCATCTGCCCGCCCATCCCACAGACGAGGATACTGGAGTGCCCCCTTCGTCCCACTACCTAGAACCAAGGTTTGCGGTATCGTCTTGTGTCCGTACGACCCTGTGACTCACCATGCCTAGTGACACCGGTCAAGACCTCATTATACCGCTCCGTTCCGACACCGCCTTTCTCTGTCTACTCACGTCCGCGCTATCCTCGCTCTCAGGCCACTTCTCTAAGCTCCACGGTGAATTCAAATCGTCACTTGGCGCTCTCGCTCTATCCATATCCTCCAACGCCCGCCCTGTGTCCTCGTCGTCTCCGCATTCATTCGCGGCGTATCTCCTTTCCACGGGAAACGCGACAACTGTGCGCCCCGGCTCAGTGGGGAAGTCGGATCTTTATTTTTGGAGGGAAGTGTTTCAGCTGTATGCTGAGGCCGAGATATTTGATGATATCGGAGAAGTTCATAGGGGCGAGAGAAGTGTGGAGGAGGCAGAGCGTCGGTTGGTATTATTCTCTCAGCGAGTGGCTGGCAAAGGGGGATCGTCGAGACTTTCAGGCACCAAAGAAGCGTTGGAAGTGTTTTTTAAGATAAACACGTTCATTCTGGACGTCAAGAAGGTATGTATACACTATGTTACAGACTTTCAGATTTGGTGGCTGACCGAGTCCACACAGTTCCAGCTCGCGACTGCAGAGGCTATCCGTAAAATATTAAAGAAGCATACCAAACGGACAGCTCTGCCAATTCCGGCGCACCTCCTATCTGCATCAGGCGATACCCCCTCCTCCGAAGTTGTGCTCGCTACCCAACCACTCATACCTCTGCAAAGGCTGTTGGTCCAGGCAATTGGAGAAGTTCTCCTTCCTGTTGTACCTCATATCGATGATTTTTCGTGTCTCATTTGTACAAGCATTGCATTCAAACCTGTCAAGCTGGATTGTGGCCACTTGTTTTGCGTCAGGTAAGCGTCATCCAAGTGTGCCTATGTCACTATTGACATTCTTGACATGCTGTAGGTGTCTTGTCAAGTTGCAGAAACGCGGAAAAGCGGACTGCCCACTGTGCCGAGCACCCACTGTCTTGGCAGCCAATCGAGGTAGGTTTGGATGACTTGGTATCAGCAATCTTATATAATAACTTTCACTGTAGCGAACGTTGATTATGCATTGCTCAACTTCATGTCTGATTGGTTCCCAGTCGAGTCCCGCGAGAAATTGCGAGCCAATGAACGTGAAGCTGCACAAGAAGAACTTGAGGAACTCGGGTTTCAAACAGGCCCGGGATGTATCATCATGTAGATCACATTGGTGTCCCCAACTGGACTCGTCACTATACCCAACGAATTGCTGGACTTACAACCTTCTTACTCTAGCATTGAATTATGTTTAACCTATTTTCCGAATTGTGCTGGTCGATATGGTGGGGAGACATCCAACTATAGGAGGGTACTAGTGGATCCTACTTCACGTCATTAATCGCTTCTTCCATTATTTCTTGTTCCCAGTTTTGTCGTAGAGCACCTAGGAAATCCTGTATTCCATCACCTTCCATGACCGATTGAAGGTTCATCATTGACAACCCTATCCGGTGGTCCGTCACGCGATCCTGTTTAAGACGTCAACCAAGCACGGTTGCAGATGCAGAGTGGCCACACTTCCCTGAGCGTAGTTGTATGTTCTAATCTTCTCACTTCGATCTGCTGAGCGGACGATACTGCGTCGTGCCTCACGTCTTTCTGCAATGTCTTGGGTAATTTTGATGTCCATTAGGCGAGCTCTGAGAACTTGGAACGCGCGACGTTTGTTCTGTCATAGGGGCTCCCGGCTGAATTCCAAAACGACTCTCAAGTAAGAAAATAGGGTATACCTGGTGTTGACTGCGTTCGTCTTGCATGGAAACGGTAATACCCGTTGGAATATGTGTCAAGCGGACAGCTGATTCAGTTTTGTTGACGTGCTGAGGAAATATAATCAGAAGGCAGGTTAGTATAAGTCATCAAATCAAAGAACCTGTCCACCCGCGCCGCGTGCACGCATAACTTCGATTTTGACATCTTCCATCTTGAATAGACTATCGTCGCCAGAAGGTTCCCCTTCTTCGCTAAGCGGGAGGACCTGATCAGCAGTGAGTATTCTGCAGCCAGCTTTCAAGACAGAAACATACGATGATTGCGACAGTGCTGGTATGGACGCGTCCACTCGCTTCGGTCGCAGGGACTCTCTGTACGCGATGCACCCCACTCTCCCATCTCAGTGCATCGTAAGCTCCTTCTCCTTTGATTTCCACTATGGCTTCCCTGAGACCTCCACCGCTGGCCTCACTGCTCTGTACTATCGATGACTGCCACCCACACGATCCAGCATATCGAACATAGACACGAAGAAGATCCGTAAGAAAGAGAGCCGCCTCTGAGCCGCCTACGCCAGCTTTCAACTCCACGAGTGTTGACAGGGAGCGCGTCGGAGAGGATGGAACCAAGAGGGCAGGAAAGGTGGATGTCATGTGTTTGGACAAGGTTTCGGAGAGGTTGGTATACTCGTCAGATGCGAGCGTCCGCATCGTTGGGTCGGGGTCGTTCAATAGCGGAAGGATTTCCGACAAAGACTACTATCATGGTAGATGAGGGCAAACACCAGGGCATGAGGAACAAGACCGACCTCTCTTGCTTTTGTCCATGACACCCATGCTTCGTGCAGTGGTTCGAGTTCTTTTATTTGTCGCGCTCGTGCAATGCTCTCTTGGGAAGTCACATCTTTTGATGCCTACAAGACAGGCAAGCATTAGCAGAAAGTATCCTTCGAAAAATGCACCTGCCTTGTTCATGAGATCGTTCCGAATGTCAATACGCCGCTGCACTGCGCGCAGAATGCGAGCGCCATCTTTCTCCAGCTTTCTGAGTGCACTCGTGGATGCAGCTGTAGCGTATGCACGTTGCAGATTCGTTAATGCATGTCCCCTCGACCTCAGAGCAGACAACATGAAACGGTGGAAATGAGCGTGTGCCGCAATGCCGAACGGAACCGACGGAGTCTACCGCGTTGATTTCCCACGATTGATCACAGACTCACCGACAAAACAGCCGCTGCTCAACGCATCTGACGACGACGACCGTCAACTTCCCCAAGGTTAGTGCCTGCGTTCTGTTCGTGGTGTTGTGTTTCAGACACTTTGGCGAGAGGCATGCCTGCAGGGCCATTCGTGTAGCTGGATTACACCTGCGTAGTCTAGATAAATTGACTCAGGACTGATATCACCTACAGCCCAGCCGATCGCCTCAAGATGTCTGCCCAAATCAGCAAAAAGCGCAAGTTTGTCGCAGACGGTGTCTTCCGCGCCGAACTCAATGAATTCTTCACCCGCGAGCTCGCAGAGGAGGGTTACTCTGGCTGTGATGTTCGTGTAACCCACGCCCGCACTGAGGTACATCCATATCATGCACGAATATGGTCCCACTCTCAGTCGCCCGTATTTTAGATTATCATCCGTGCAACACACACTCAGGAGGTCCTTGGTGAGAAGGGCCGTCGCATCCGTGAACTCACTGCCCTCGTTCAAAAGCGTTTCAAGTTCCCCGAAAACTCCCTTGAATTGTATGCCGAAAAGGTCCAATACCGTGGACTCTCTGCCATCGCGCAATGCGAGAGCTTGAGATATAAGCTGCTCGGTGGTCTTGCTGTCCGTCGGTAGGTGGCCCTTGTTGGATCGCTGGCTCTTTCTTAGTTGCGTCATAGGGCTTGCTACGGTGTCCTTCGTTTCGTCATGGAGTCTGGTGCAAAGGGTTGTGAGGTTGTCGTTTCCGGCAAGCTGCGTGCCGCTCGTGCCAAGTCCATGAAGTTCACCGACGGATTCATGATCCACTCTGGTCAACCCTCGAGGGATTATGTTGACTATGCTGTCAGACACGTTATGCTCAGGCAAGGTGTCCTTGGTATCAAAGTAAAAATGTGAGCCTTTCATGTCAGTCTCTTTCGAGTTCTCATCGCTGGGTGAAGTATGAAAGGCTGGGATCCCAACGGTCTTATGGGTCCCAAGAACCCTCTTCCCGACTCTGTTGAAATCAGGGATCCTCCAGTGGACAAAATTGTTTCGGAGCCATCATCCGAGTCGCGGGAGCCTGCAGTTGTTTCTGCACCCCCACCAGCGCCGGAGGAGCAGGTTACCTACGCACAAGAACCTACTTACCAGGAGGGAGGTTTTGGCGACCCTACTGCTACCTTCTGATTGTAGTATCCTACGTCATTATGTCTGTTGTTTACGGAATGAAGCTAGTGTAAAAAATGTTCGAGTGACGTGACGAAAAGTCACGAAGTTCTGCATCGTGTTCAACACAATTCACCACCAGCTGCGTCTCTACGACTCGGCCTGCTGGACGTTCATGGATCATCTAACTGCAGACCAGCAGGACGCAGTCAGGCAGCTGCAAGCTGTGCTCGACTCACAAAACTATGATACCGACGTGCTCATCAGCGTATTGCAAAGTGTCGACTGGAATGTTCAGGTATGTGCTCACTATCCTCGCTTGAACTTCCGGCCTAATTTCTGCAGAATGCAATGGAGTTTCTTCTGGATGGCCTTCACGCAGAACCAAGTTCTCAGTCCTCGTCAAGGAGCGTCTCTCAGGACCACACCCAGTTACCCTTAGACCAACCTGCCCGCCTGGGGGGCCGTGGAGTGAGTACACCCCTTGACATACTATATGCTGCTAGGTTGCTCACAGTGCACTTATGAAGCCGCCACGGTCTTTCACCAACACTGTGCTTGCATTTCTGTCTATACCGATTAACGTCGTGACGGGTATCCTGCGGTTCATATTGGGTGTTTTGCGCATCCCATTCCTGTCTTTCAACTTTGGTTCCAACATATATAGACCGTCGCCTAGACAAACTCATGATGCCCGTGGCGCTATTCGTCGCTGGATAACTGCTTTAGAGGAGGAAACGGGGGCGTTTAATATCAAGGCCTCTGCGTCGCTTGCTACTGGGCTCGATAATGGCCCTTCTACCTCGAAGCGCCACATATACCCCCCAACTAATCCGGAAAATGCTAGAGTCTTACCCGATTTTTTCGACGGGACATACGATGAATTGTTGGATATATGTCAAAAGGAAGGTAGAGTCGCATGTGTGGTCCTCGTTTCTGAGGAGCACGACGACGTTCCCGTCTTTAAGAGGTCTGTCGCCCTGCTCTATTTCTGACATCCTCTGACATTACCCACAGAACCACCCTTACTGACTCTAAACTTGTACGGATGATGAACGACAACAACTTCGTTGTTTGGGGAGGAGATGTTAGAGATAGAATACCTTGGGATGGTGAATTGATATTCTGGTCTATGATTCTGGCTCTAATTTTCTTGCAGCTGCCCAGAAGCTCCAGGCCACGACCTATCCCTTTGTTGCATTCCTTGCTCTGCAGCCCCGTCGCAATGTCACACCGACGTCTTCGTCTTCATCCTCCCCTGTGCTTACCGTTCTTTCCCGCCACTATGGACGCTCCGTGCCAGACTCTGCACCAACCTCTGCACAATCACTTATGACCCACCTGGAGCAGCAACTCCTTCCGCGAGTGACCCCCTTCCTTACGCGCCATAAAGCACAGCTGAAAGAGCGTGAGCGGGATCGACAGCTGCGTGAGCAGCAGGACAGAGCGTACCAGGATTCACAAAGACGGGATCGCGAGCGCATCGAGGCGAGAAGAAGAGCGGAGCGAGAGGAAGCGGAACACGTTCGCAGGGAAGAAGACGCACGGCGGGAAGAAGATAGGCGCATACAAGCAGAGCGGGAAAGGCAGGAAAGCATCAATCGCCTGCGGTCTCAGTGGAGGCAGTGGATGCGCCGTTCGGTTATTCCGCCTGAGCCACGAGGGGGGAACAACATACGCCTGGCGATCAGACTGCCCCTGAGCGGGCGCGTTGTCCGATCGTTCCCATCGACTTCGACCGTGACGGCGCTTTACGCGTTCGCAGATAGCCAGACAATTCCTTCGACGATGCAGCCCCAGGATGATCCAGAGGATCCACCAGCGGGTTCCCAGGGGGGTATTGAAGGATTGGAGAAGTATATCCAATCTCAAATTCAGGACCCGGAGTCCTGGTGGGGATTCAAACTTGCACTTTCATACCCTAGACGGGAGGTCAAGTGGAGCGCGCACACGTCGCTGGCTGAGGCTGGGCTCAAGAATGGTGAACAGCTCATCATGGAGGTAACGAACGGCGTGGGCAATGGGAGCTGCTCTCTTGGACATCGCTCGGACGATGAGTATGAGTCTGAGAGTGACTAAGTTTTCTACAATGTGTAGCATGAATGGATACTCCGGACAATGGTATTGAATAGGCCATTAATTATACAACATCATGCATCATTGGCTAAGGATGGTTCTAACAAATGATTCGTAGTTTACATTCCCGTCGCTGGATGTCATGTCAGCGCAAATCTCTGGGGGAGAAGCCTTGATTATGCACTTACGCTCCGATCTGAACACCCTTGAGAAGCTCATCGACCTCTTCGTCTGTCATCTTCTCGCCGAGTTGTGTCAAGACGTATCTGAGCTCGCCAGCGCCGATAAATCCGTTACCCTCCTTGTCGAACACCTGGAATCCTCTGATAAATTCCTCTGAATATAAGAGCCATCAGCGATGCTCTCTACAATATCACTCCACATACCAGGTGTCCCTGCGGGCTTGAATCCATCCGGCCGATTTAAGATGGTCAAGAAGGTCTTATAGTCGACTGCAACCTGTCAACTGGTGTATGAATGCTGAGACTTGCATTACTCACCCTCACGTGGCGCCGCTGCGACGAGATCTGCTACTTCTGCCTGAGTAGGGTTCTGTCCCAGTGCACGGAGTAAATCCCCAAGCACCTCTCTCGGGACTGCGCCCGTTCCCTTCTTGTCGAAGAGCGCAAATGCCTCTTTGTATTCTGTTCGAATGCATCGCATCAGTTGGCTCGGCATTTGGAGATCGAGCTGTACCTGCGTTATCGCTCTGAAAGACGTGATATTAGAGCTAGAATAAGACCACCGTGGGGTATCTCACCATATCTGCCCGCTTTGCGTATCGTTTTCGTTGTCAAAGCGCGACGCGTTCGTCGTGAATCGCTTATATAAGAGATCTGTCCTCTATCTCTGTGGGCTGACGAGGTATTTACCTTCATTTCTACTCTCTAGTGTAGTCAGCCAATTAATTTTCGTCCTCGTTTTTGTATACATGACGCATACATATTCGCACAGGTCAGATGTACATGCCACCCTCTCCTATTTCTGCGGCTCTACGACGTTGGTTAGCAGCCGACAGCCTAGCAGACCTGTCACTCTTTTCCACCCATGGCACCACATCCTTTCCTTCGCCAATGACTTCAAATATCAGCTGATGGATTTTCTGCATGACTTTCTGGTCCCAATAAATGTCATCAGATGGCGATAACAAGGTTGTGGGAGGAAGTGAAAGTGTCATTTTGAACGAGGGAAGAAGGAAGAGAGCTGTGGCATGCCTCGTCAAGTTGGATGATAGCGATCCGAGCAACAGACCAGCGAGGAAGGATGCCGTGGTTGACTGAACTAGGTTCGGTGCTGCGAATAGTTCGATCTCGGGATCCTGAAAGCTCTTGCGTTAGATTCTGGTTCACTGCTGGTCCGTTGCTTACCGAGATTGCAATATCACCAAGTGAGAGGTATCGAATCGGTGCATTTTCCCAAGGGACAATCTTGGGCGAGATATATCCCTGGACAAAATATACATCCAGGATAGAAACCCTTCAACACAAGTCAGTATTATGATGCCAAGTGATCGGTGAATGAGATGGGAGATATTGACCTAGTGGGCCGCAGATGGTCGATGATCGCAGTTGTGTAGCGGTTCATTACTGACAGCGGCAGGTGTGTTAACGTTTCGGACACCACAATAGTTGCTTGCGTCCATGGTGGAAGGAACAAGATACCGACCTACGGCGACTTAGTTACGAATCGAGATGAAGGTACACGACTGTGCAGGTGCGATACCTGTTCGTTGTCGACGTATATGCCGCCTTGTTGAACGCCGAGGTTCACGCCTCGCGCCCATGCTTCGCCTGCATCACCTGAAACAAAGACGAGCGGCGATCCAGAGGTGAACTGGCCAACGAATTTGATAGGGTCTGTTGCAGGTGATGGCGTCGGGCGCGGTAGTTGCGGGTTATACTCATCCTCATCGTCGGACTCGAAGGCGTAGCGAGGTGGTACTGTGTCTGCGAGAGGGTCCAAGTCCTGAGCATAGCTGCATTATTCTGTGTCAATGGTCTACGATATGTCAACGTACCATCTTGCTTGTTGGCAAACAGAAACAGGGTTTCTGGGGTCTACGTCGTCTCAACTCCTTTGATAATCTTAAATCAACTGCACACAAATCGGTTGACGACTTGTTCCTGCCAAATCCCATTGCTACACGTGTTCTAACCACGGAGACATATCGCGTATGCTCTCGCCACCATTGCTGTCCCTCTCAGCGATCCACTGCCACAAGGCCATGGCCATCTTGAACTCGTTTGCCTATCATATGATATCTTTATGTAAGTGCAACAGACGGTTGCCTGGTCATTTGCGAAGCATGCCATCTCGGAGGGTGCAAAATTGGTCACAAGTAAGCGGGCTGCAACGTTCCATCCCCCACGATTATAATGGGGATGATGGTGACCACGGGTTGCTTATCACTTTTTAGTTGGTCCACTTGGGGTTACTTGCGCCCAACCCATCCTCAGTTGTTTGCTAACTCTTGTCGTTCAGGAGCCCTCCAGTGAATGAGCCACTAGCTGTGCAGTCACCTTGGTTGTATCTACGATACTCAACTCATCTCGCAACGAGAGGGTGATACGATGACCGAACAGCGATGCAACCACTAGAACACGCAAATTTCCTGACGCCAATATGCTGGCGACTGTAACACACCTAGTACCCATTGATGATTGAGATATTGGGTTTCGACATGAAAGCTGTTTCCATGTATAACCACTGGGTCCACCTACTAGTAAAATCACTTCAGTTGTTGATTCATGGCGCTTTTTCCATGAATATGGTTACCACTGCACGCATATGTCTTGGCATTGGTTTAAGCTAATAAATACGGTAAACTTAAACGTTGTCTACGTCTGCAAGGCAAGACTTGAGTCATAATTTCCAGGTCACATCCAACCAACTTCGGTCGGTCGACATGCTTGCATCAAAACTTGCACAACAAAGCTCTCGTCGCCTTGTGCTGTGCTCGAGGGCATTCTCTAATGGCTATGTAGCCCGGCACGATAACCCTTTGGTGCGTATCGTGTTTGTCGCTATCCGTGGCAAGTCAATTGACGTACATTGGCCAGTAGGGCCTTCCCCGTCGTCCCGGTCCAGCCCCCCAAATGCCCCGCAAAGGCGGCCCCGTCCAAAAACGACCCATACCGCACGTAAAAAAAGTTCTTGCAGTCGCAAGCGGCAAGGGCGGCGTTGGCAAAAGTACCATCGCAGGTGCGTGTTCACTCTCATGGTACTACTCATGCACTTATTCATTCGTGCGCCATACAGTCAATCTCGCATTTTCTCTCGCGATGCAAAGGCCTCCATCTCTTGGACGACGAATACGTGTTGGTGTGCTGGACTTGGATATATTTGGGCCGTCTATACCGACACTCATGGGTCTCCAACACACGGACGAACCGCCCTTGACGTCAAGTGTGTCCCAAACTCCTTATTCACATTCTGATCAACCGAGTTGCCCGTTTGTTTTCAGCGGGCGCAATGCTTCCCATCACAAACCACGGCTTGCCTACCATGTCCATGGGCTATCTCCTCCCCAAGTCTGAACCAGGTGCGTCACGCGAAGATGCCGCAGTGGTTTGGCGCGGGTTGATGGTACAGAAGGCCGTACAGCAATTACTGTTTGACGTGGACTGGCGCGATGGTGGAGAGGGCCCTGGACTAGATGTGCTCGTCATAGATATGCCACCTGGCACTGGGGATGTACAACTGACACTGGGCCAGCTCGTGGTCGTCGACGGTATGTGTGCTAATTCACAAGGTTGGTATGTTTTAATGCAAAGTGATTTCTCATAGGTGCGGTGATCGTCTCTACTCCCCAGGATGTTGCTTTGACGGACGTCCGCCGGGGTATATCCATGTTTCGCAAAGTCTCCGTACCGGTGTGTGATGTCCACATTACTGTATTTCCTACATCTTAGTACCGCATCTAAAGATTACAGGAACGATCCTGAATCAGTCGCATTTCGTCTGCCCGTCTTGTGCCACTCCCCACTACCTCTTCGGGTCACCAGCAGCCTTTCGTTCCATTACTGCTTCGCTCAATGTTCCCATCCTGGGTGAACTGCCCCTTGTGAAGGGTGTCAGTGTGGGTGGAGATAAAGGTGTGCCCTATGTGCTTACCTCGAGTAAGGGGGAGGAGGAGGAGGATAGTGCAGGTGGGACCGTGTGGCGAAACGTCATGCAAGAGATAGCAGGAACAGTATGGCAAGCGTTGAAGGAAAAGTAAGAAAGATATTGACATGTGCAGATCGCCTCCGCAGATAATTTACAAGTGACGGGCAAGACTGAATCTACCCATGCAAGAGTCCTCAGAGATGTCAAATGATGAAAGGTGGGGAAAAATATGCGAACTAGTGACAGTGCCGCGTATCCTAGATTGTCCACGCCCTATTCAACAGAACGCGAACCATCCAACTTGCTGATAATCGGGTCATTGTCGTCGTGGTCGTGGAGGTGGAAGGCAGAGTTGATTCCCATATGTGTATAACTCCTGTTGTACATGATAGGGTGCTCGTCAGTCTCACTCCGTCCTCGTATGGATACCGACACTTGGATCACTCACCCTCATCTGGCACCGCTGCGACGAGCTCTGCTACTTCTGCAAGATGGGGATCTTCCCCAGTGCACAACTCTTGGGACCACGGCTGTTCCCTTCTTGTCGAAGAGCTCAAACACCAGCGAAGACCGTAAAGACAGTCGTATCCCTCAGTTGCAACGCATGAGCTTATAGTCACTATATGCGAGATGGAAGTACCTCCTGTACACAACATGGTATCATACAGGTCATATAAACATGCGCCCTCTTTTATTTCCCTCCCCCTATGACACTGGTTAGCAGCTAACAGCTTAGCAGACTCGTCAATCTTTTTCACCCACAGCTCCACATTCTCTCCTTCTCCAATGACCTCGAATTGTGATTCTTGTAATGTTTTCTCAAATATCACTTCCCATGATAGCAAGTGAGTCATCAGCCACTATTATAGGACAACTTTCTCATACATTTACATTTGCTAGAATGTATGCAATTATCCAGGTGTTATGGCTTCCATTCCAACTTACTCACCAATTATGCAGTTGGTGTGTCTTTTACCCCATTTTCAGGGAATGTCAACATTTTCAACCAAAGACCATGATCTATGTAGTTGGTAAATCTTCAACCTATATCAATCACATTGGTGCTAAATTGTATATTAGAAGGTCAAGCAAAATTCACAATGGAAGGATGTGGAAGCAATTCTGAGTACAAACAATATTTCTGTACAACATGTAACAATGAGAAAAGAAAAATCAAAATAATAAATGGACTTTACCAATTACATATTGTGTGATAATGTAGGTGGCTGATTCTGAAGCAGCAGTTTCATGAGGAAACAAATGCCTCAAATATTCCTTCTTTCTGCAGCACAATTCAATGCATCTGAAACATGCATTGGAATATGCAGTAAAGAAGTACAAGAAGTCTATTGCTCAAGTGACTGTCAGAGCTGCCATTCTGGCCACTGTTTCC
>Ga0307518_10000857_pt1 | contig 22726 bp, 18 predicted proteins | sample 25_EM_MG_FD_203889 | JGI IMG/M metagenome (GOLD analysis project Ga0307518, IMG submission 203889) | Populus trichocarpa ectomycorrhiza microbial communities from riparian zone in the Pacific Northwest, United States - 25_EM | ecosystem: Host-associated > Plants > Roots > Unclassified | place...
ATTTGGCATGTATCCTACTCAACTTACCTTGCCCTTTCAAGTGCTTCAAAGATTCATGATCAGAAAAACTCCTTTGGGCCACAGGTAATGCTGCCACGTATCTAAAGTCCTTATCAAGGCATAAAGCTCCTTATCATATATAGGGTAATTCAAGGCTGCCCCATTAAGTTTTTTGCTGAAATACGCAATGGGCCTCCTATCCTGCATTAACACAGCTCCTATACCAATACCCGATGCATCATATTCAACTTCAAAAGCTCTCGTAAAGCCTGGCAAAGCTAAAACAAACGCCGAACAAAGTTTATATTTCAACAAATTAAAAGTCTTATCCTGTTCATCATTCTATTTAAATCCAACAGACTTTTTCAGAATTTTAGTTAAAGGTGCAGCAATAGTACTAAAATCCTTCACAAACCTTCTATAATAACTAGCAAGTTCATGAAAACTTCTTACCTCGCTTACCGATTTTGGTGTAAGCCAATCCCGGATGGCCTTAACTTTCTCCTCGTCCATCTCGATACCCTGCATAGTTACGACAGAGCCAAGAAACACAATCATCAGAATACTTCCCAATAGCAAACGCAATCAATACGTGCTTAGTAACCTTCACTTCACCACATTCATTCAACCATTGCAATCTAGAAGGCCTTGGATGCTTAATACAACTCAGATTCAATTTCTTCAAAAGAGTATCACTAGCTACATTAGCACAACTACCTCCATCAACTATCATGCTACATACCTTGTTTTGGATGTGACATCGAGTGTGAAATATGTTTTCCCGTTTCTGATCTACATCATCTTCTTTGATTTGCATGTTCAGTGCATTCCTTATAACCAAGGCCTCCCCCTCCATAGGATATGCAATCTCCTCATCACTACAACCCACCAAAGGTGGCATCTCTTCACTTTCAGATTTGTCACTTTCAGATTCAATCTCCCCATTGTCTCTTGTAAGCATAACTCTTCGGTTTGGACACTAAGATGCAATGTGCCCCTTCCCTAAACACTTAAAACATTTAATATCTCTATCATGAGTAGGTTGAGATTCAGATTTACCTTTTCATCCGTATGAGCATCCTTTTTGGCCTAAGGTGGTTTGGCCTTTGCATAAGGCTTTGGTTGGACAACCCCCTCTCTCTTTAGATTCGGCCTCCATGTTGAGGAAGATGAAGCTGAATTGGTCTAAAAATGTGTACTGCCCCTTTTCTTTATTTGCATCTCCACCTTCGTTGCCATATAGACCATGTCCTCCAATTCCACACAATGTTGTAATTCTACAACATTTGCAATGTCCCTATTCAGCCCATTTAGAAATCTAGTCATAGTAGCTTCCCTATCCTTAATCACATTGGCCCGAATCATTGTGATCTCCATCTCCTTGAAATACTTATCCACGGACCTAGAACCCTAATTCAAACCCTGTAATTTCATATACAAATCTCTATAATAGTGGTTAGGCATAAATCGCCTTCTCATCAACACTTTCATCTCCTCCCACGAAGCTACCATCCTCAATCCACTCCTTCTAATCACATTATGATCTTGCCAAATCAATGCGTAATCCGTTAACAAGCCCATTCAATGCTTCTTTAAACTTTTTTGCCCTAGCTCTTGTAATTGGCCCAATTGGCACCTCCAATTGGTCGTTGGCATGGTTGCGCTTGGTGTTGGGCCGATTCTCATCACTAGCATCTTTTGTTGACTAAGAAACTTCCTTTTTTGTTGTTAAATATTCTCCTAAATAGTAGGTAAAATTATGTATGACATTTCCTTCAAATTTAGGAGAATATTTTGCTGATTTAAGTCCTTGTAGAATTAGAAAATCAACCCCACACAAATCTGATCTCATCCCAATATTTTAATTAACCCAAGCTAACTTTGGACTCGATGTGGCCTAAACCCATATTTATTATTAGGTACCAAACTAAACCTAAAATACACTCCAAATAAACAGGTTGTACGACTTTTGTTATTTATTTTCTTTTAACCTGTGGTCTTTTTATTTGACAAGGATCTTTTTTCTAAAAGGATATGGCAGCTTGTTTTGGAAATTTTCTAAAAAAAGATTTCCACTAGAATCTTTAATGAGCTGAAACATAATTTTCAAGAGTGACAACGATTCATTAATGTTCCAAAATCCTTTTTTATAAAGATTCTTTATTCATCCTAGCTACAACAAGGAAAAAAGGGTCGGTGCTATTTAATGACAGATTATTTATTTTTATTATTTTATTTCATGTTTGGACTTAATTAAAACTTTGTTTTGAGCTAGAATCCAAGGCTTGTTGGTTATGGGCTTTTCAGTTTAGGGTTTTTACATCAGTTTTGTATGTGGGTCAGCTCAGCCCACATGGGTAGATCTATTAGGGTTAATTTTTAAGAACTATTTAAACACATGTAATCTAAATCTCGGGAGCGATTGATGAATATGACACCAATTCCGAGACCCCCACCCAACAAATATTGATTCGCGAACGAGAAGTATAAGGATGACGCCACGAACACAGTTGTTCTTCGATAAGTCATTTTTCAGTTCCTTAGAGAACTATGGAAGGGAGATTATCTCACCAACACACACACACAAAGTGCGGCAAATAAGAAGTTTTATTAATCTGAATTGTCTCCTGCATGTCTGGTTATGCCTTTATTTATACTAACTCTAGACTTAAATAAACCCTAATGGACCCCCCTTAGGTGGATTTATATTAAGCCTACTTACAATTGACCCAAATAAGTAATAATAACCCAAAGACTAAGAATAAAATATTAAAAATAATAAAAATCCGAAAATTACCATCCTAAATATGCTAGAATCAGATTTGTCACCATTAAGAAGTTTCAAATAGACTGGGAAATCTGATCTGAAGGTAGAATTTATTTTGAAGTCTTCTTTCCTTTTTGTAGATAGGATGAATAAGGAATCCTTGTAAGAAAAGGATTCTGAAATAATTATGAATCCTTGCCACACTTGGAAACTATGTTGCAGCCAATTAAAGATCTTTGTAGAAGTAGTAGATTTCCAAAATAAGCTGCCACATCTTTTTAGGAAAAGAATCCTAGCCAAATAGGAAGTCCACAAGTCAAAAGAAAGTAAATAACAAAATTCATACAGCCTCTATTGACCCGTGTTTTGATACCTTTCCGAACTCCGATTGACCTGTAATTTTAAACCAAGCTAGTACAACATGTCAAGAGACTCCACGTAAACTTTCAGCTCGATCCAACGGTCGGATTGAGAATTATAACTATTGCCGTAAAACTAGATAGTTGCACATTTTACGTCAAAATCTGAATTTGACCTTTCCAGGATCGTATCACCCTTTACAGTTGTTTCGCTCTCAATCTTTTTATTGGGCCATCTGAATCTTCTTGTAGATTAGGTTCGGCTTTACGAGATAAATTGTAATTCCCATAATGTACATCATTGTACCAGCCTCGTTACCACGTTTCTCCAACCTATCAAGTCTGTTACACACGTTCCCCATCACAAAATTCATCGTTTCCAACTCTGCGTCATGGCTTGCATTTGGAACTTAAGTTCTCCCTCAGGAAGGGGTGGTGTGTTGTTTTGATCTAACATGATAGTGCCTGTTAAAATTGGTTAGTGGTAAAAAAATATGCTGACGTTGCTCGTGTTTCGCTCAAACACTTTTAATATCCTCACACGCTCACAACTCTCGTCTCACCTTCTTGTGGTTCTTGCGGAACTGAAACCAAGACAAAATAGGACCAACTTAGCAGCGCAATCCAAATATATATATATGACTCAAGAAGAAATAAAAACCAGAAAACAAGCAAAACAAAACTGTGATCATAGTCTCGCGAGTAGCAAGTGAATCTATTCGAAATATCAACGAAATTGAAGACTTTATTAAAACAAAAATGAATTATGCAAAATGATGAAACAACACCCAAATATGTTAGATATGGTGAACATAAGTATGCAAGAAATGAAAAATATAAAAACAAAGCGAATTCCAAAAGTCCACGCAAACAGACCCGTTTACGACAAGTTACTTTCGAATCTGGAACAGAAAGTAAATGATATCCAATTGAGCTAAAATTTCAGATATAATGCGATTTCTACCCAAATAGATAGAATATAAAATTTGAGTAATTTACAATAAGGTTTGATAAGTGGATGCAAAACAAACATGAAAAGAAATGATGCGAACCTCTTCAAGCAACCCACACGCAAAGACACCAATTCCCAAAAAGCAACTAAATCAGGTTTGGTAGGAGTGTGACACAAAGATAACTTCTACTTAAGCACCAGCACTACTGGAAACGAAAACCCCCACCCAACGAATATTGATTCGCGAACGAGAAGTATAAGGATGACGTCAAGAAGTCAGTTGCTTATCGATAAGTTATTTTTTAGTTTTTTAGAGAACCAAGGAATGGAGATTATCCCACCAACACACAACAAGTGCAGCAAAAGAAGTTTATTGATCTGAAAATTGCGTAACCCTTACATGTTTGTTTATGCCTTTATTTATACTGACTCTAGACTGAAACAAACCCTAATGAACCCTTATGTGGACTTATATGAGGCTCACTTACAATTAAACACAAATAATATAAATAAAACCCTAAAGTAAGAAGAAAATAATAATTCTGAATTTAATATCCTAAATATGATAGTGATGCAAACCTCGTGATCACATGGTCACGCAACCCACATGCAAAGACACCAATTCCTAGAAAGCCAAGTAAATCAGGTTTGATAGGAGTGTGACATAAATATAACTTGTACCTAGGCACCAGCACTATTGGAAACGGAGACCCCCACCCAACGAATATTGATTCGCGAATGAGAAGTATAAGGATGACGCCACGAAGACAGTTGTTCTTCGATAAGTCGTTTTCAGTCCTTTAGAGAACCAAGAAAAGGAGATTATCCCACCAACACACAACAAGTGCGGCAAAGAAGTTTATTGATCTGAAAATTGCGTGACCTTACATGTTTGGTTATGTCTTTATTTATACTGACTCTAGACTTAAAGACACCCTAATGGACCCCCCTTAGGTGGACTTATATGAAGCCCACTTGCAATTGACCCAAATAAGTAATAATAACCAAAAAACTAAAAAGAAAATAATAAAAATCCAAAAATTACCATCCTAAATATGCTAGAATCAGATTTGTCACCCTTAAGAAGTCCTAAATAAACTAGGAAAAATCTGATTTGGAAACTTTGTGTTGCTCCCCCCCTTGATGTCCTTGATTAGCTTGGATTTCCTTGTTTAACTTGGACAAAGAAGAAAACAAATTTCCTCCTTTGTTGTTGATTTAATTACTTTCCTTCCTAAGTTATGAAAAGCATTAAATAATCCTCCCCTCTTTAAGAATAAGATATGGCCAAATTTCCTTATTTAATTAGGAGAATAAATTGCTGACTTTTTATCCTTGTAGCATTAGGAAAAAAACAAGCATATCAAGGCTGGTATTGGGCCAGACACATCAACCCCTTGTTCCACACGAATTGGACGCTTCTTGGACCTGAACTAGATGAATTAAAGGCTGTCCTTCATGCTCCTTAAATGTCTCAAGCCCCTCTAGGTCCATTTTGCTCCATATGTTCTGAACAAGCCCATTCAATGCTTCTTTAAGCTTCTTTGCCCTAGCTCTTGTTATTAGCCCAATTGGCACCTCAAATGGGTCGTTAGCATGATTACGCTTAGTGTTGGGCTGATCCACATCAGATAGGATCAGATTTACTACCCTATAGAAATCCCATATAAGCTAGAAGAAATTTGATTTGGAACATTTATGCTACCGACCCCTTTAGGTCCTTGATTAGCTTGGATTTCCTTGTTTAACTTCGACAAATAAAAAAAAAAAAACAAATTCCCCCCCTTTATTGCTGATTTAATTACTTTCCTTCCCACATTAGAAAATGCATTAAATAATCCTTCCCTCTTTAAAAATCAAATCTGTCGAAACTTCCTTGATTGTTTAGGAAAATAAATTATTGACTTTTTATCCTTGTATCATTAGGAAAAAAAAGCTTAACAAGGCTGGTATGGGGCCGGACACATCAGCCCCTTGTTCCACCTGAATTGGGCTTTTCTTGTATCTGAATTAGATGAATTAGAGGCTGTCCTTCATGCTCCTTAGATGTCCCAAGCCGCTCTAGGTCCATCTTGCTCCATATTAGCGAAAACAGTTACTTGACTCCTAGATAACCCATATATAATAGAAACAAAAAGATTTGGACAAAACTAAACAATAAGGATCATGTTTTGAAACTTGACGCAAATCTAACCTGTTACGCAATTTTTACGTAACAGAATTGAAACCCATACCAAATGATCTCGAAATGACCTCAAATTTAATGTTTAGTATTATAATACTAAACAAACAACAAAAATCTATTTATAGGTCCTTCTTTTATATCTAGGTACCCAAACCCCTTTTATGATCAGTTTGCGGCAGAATTGAACCTCCAAATAAAACCTCCAGATGCTGATATCAAAATAAGTCCAAATTTAATATATGGTGCGATCTCATCCCCAATACACAGAATATGAAGTTTCAATTGATTTTAAGGTGGTTTGCTTATGGTTCACTAAGAGTAGTGTTTCTGCGGCAGAATTGAACTTCGAATTAAAACATCAAGAACAAAATATCAGAATAAGCCCAAAATTGACATGATGTGATCTCACCCCCAATAGACTGAATATGAAGTTTCAATTGATTCTAAGGTGGTTTTATTATGGTTCACCAAGAGTTGTGTTTCTGCGGCAAAAATTGAATGATCCTTCAAATTTCAACTAATCCCTCTCTCTCTCTCTCTCTCTCTCTCTTTTCTTTTTAATATAATGATATGATTAGAGACAGTAATAAGATGAAATATTACCCTTTTGTTTTTGCTTAGATGACGTAGACATGAAGAACAAGAAGATGGACACAAACACTGAAAAACTTAAAGGAACACTAAAAAGAAATGAAAATAACAGAAGGTTATGACCTTGTTTTGGAGCCTAGCTCTGATACCAACTGATGCAAACCTCGTGATTACGCAACCCACAACCAAGATTGAGATTTGATCCCGGAAAGCCGAAATAAGTCTGATAGGAGTGTGACACAATGGAAACATGCCCCAAGGCACCAACACTATTGGATTAAGTAGAATGACGCCACAAAGCCAGTTAGTTCAAGAACTGAAGAATGCAAGAATCACTCTCACACGTTAAAACTAAAAAATTCAGAAGTAATAATCGTCAAAGCTGCTGAAATTTTGGCTTACATGAGTTTAAACAGTTCTTGAAAAATTAACCCTAATGGACCTCCTTATGTGGACTTATATGAGGTCCACTCAAAACTGACCCAAAACCCTAAACTGAAAGGCCCATAACTTAATCCAAACAAGCCTTGGATCCTAACTGAAAGCAAAGTATTAATTAAGCCCAAACAAGGTTGTATTGCACCCCTCTTGCACATGGATAAGATGTACTAGGGTGTCCTCTTGATACTCTAATGGACCTTTCAATTCTGACTTACTTGAAACATTCAAAAGCAATGCATTCAATGCCTCTTTCAATGCCTTTGTCTTGGACCGAGTCATTGGACCATTTGGAACATTTAATGGGTCCTTGCTGGTGTTTCTGGGCTGGTTCACATCAAAAACTGACCCAAAATTATATGAACTTTCAATTGACAAACGTAACAAACCCCTTTAGAGTTTAGACCCAAATCTGGACCCTAAACTAAACGACTTCCAAATGGTCTAAAATTTGATATTTAGAGCGAATTCACCCCAAAAAATCAGAATATCAAGTTTGATTTAATTCTGAATTGATTTGATATATGGACGCGAAACTAACATGAATCAGCCCATTTAAAACCCGAATTTGAAACCTAACCCAAACGGTGTCTAAATTAGTTGAAAATTGACATTTTGTGCGATTTCACTCTTAATAACCAGAATGTCAATTTGGAAACAATTACAATATGGTTTGATAGGAGTGTGAGACAAAGATAACTTGTACCTAGGCACCGACACTATTAGGAACGGAAACCCCCACCGAATGAATATTGATTCACGAACGAGAAGTATAAGGATGACGCCACGAAGCCAGTTGTTCTTCGATAAGTCGTTTTTAGTTTTTTAGAGAACCATTGAAGGGAGATTATCTCACCAATACACACACAAAGTGCGGCAAACAAGAAGTTTTATTAATCTGAATTGCGTAACTTACATGTCTGGTTATGCTTTTATTTGTACTGACTCTAGACTGAACATACCCTAATGGACCCCTAATGTGGGCTTATATGATGCCCACTTACAATAAAACCCAAATACTATAAATAAACCCTAAACTGAGAAGAAATTAATAATAACAATAATAAATCCAAATTTAATATCCTAAATATGATAGGATAAGATTTACTGCCTTTTAAAAGTCTCATATAAGCTAGGAGAATCAAATTTGAAGTTGCGTCCTCTTTAGTTTCCATGTTTGCAAAGTATTCTTAGCGGACTTGGAAACTTATTTACTGATGGATTCCTATTATAATAAGGATAGAATAATTGTTTCCATACACCCTAAGGATTCCACATTAATATAGAGTCCATACCACACATGGAAACTATGTTGTTACCCATTAAATATCCTTTCAAGACTGGAAAATTCCCAAAACCAGCTACCACATACTTGTAGGAAAAGAATCCTAGCCAAATAGAAAGTTCACAAGTCAAAATAAAGTAAAGAACAAAATTCGTACAGCCTATATTGACCAGTATTTACATGCCTTCCTGAACTTCAATTGACCTAAACTCTTAACCCAAGGTAGGATAACATGTCTGGAGAGTCCACATGAAATTTCAACTCGATCCAACGGTCGGATTGAGAATTATGACTGTTGCCGTAAAACTGGACAGTTGCACATTTTACGTTAGAATCCGAATCTGATTGTTTTTTCGTTGCCCAAATCATATCAATCTATCATTAAATAAGTTTCCAAGTCAGCTAAGAACACTTTGCAAACATGAAAACTGAAGAGGAGGCAACTTTATATTTGATTCTCCTAGCTTGTAAGGAACTTTTAAAAGGCAGCAAATCTGATCATATCATGTTTAGGATATTAAATTCAGATTTATTATTGTTATTATTATTTTCTTTTTTGTTTAGAGTTTATTTATATTATTTGGGTTTCATTGTAAGTGAGCCTCGTATAAGTCCACATTAGGGGTCCATTAGGGTTTGTTTCAGTCTAGAGTCGGTATAAATAAGGGTAGAACCAGACATGTAAAGGTAGACAATTCAGATTAGTAAAACTTCTTGTTTGCCACACTTGTAGTGTGTTGGAGGGATAATCTCTCTTTCTTGGTTCTCTAAAGAACTGGAAAATGACTTATAGAAGAACAACTAAATTCGTGGCGTCATCCTTATACTTCTCATTTGCAAATCAATATTCATTGGGTGAGGGTTTCCATTTCTAATAGTGCTGGTCCTAGGTACAAGTTATTTTCGAGTCACACTCCTATCAAACCTGATTTACTTGGCTTTCCGAGAATTGATGTCTTTGCGTGTAAGTTGCTTGACCGCGTGTTCAAGAGGTTCACATTAGTTGGTATCCAAGCTAGGCTCCGAAACAAGGTTATATCCTTATGTTATTTTTGTTTTTCTTTAGTGTTCCTTTAAGTATTTCAATATTTGCGTCGTTCCTCTTCTTGTTTTTTGTGTCCACGTCATCTAAGCAAAAAAGAGCTTATATTTCATTTTGTTACTGTCTCTAATCATATCAATAGCATGTATTAAAAAAAAGGAGAGAGATTAGATGAAATTGAAGTATGATTCAATTTCACCACAGAAAAACAACTCTTAGTGAACTATAAGCAAATCACCTTAGACTCAATTTCAACTTCATATTCTATATATTGGGGTGTAGATCACAGCATATATAAATTTTGGGCTTACTTTGATATCGTTTGCTTGAGGTTTTAATTCGAGGTTCAATTATGTCGTAGAAACTCTACTCTTAGTGAACCATAAGCAAAACACCTTAGAATCAATCGAAATTTCATATTATGTGTATTATGGTTTTGTCTTGCCGTAATGGGTTTGTTTGGCGTTATCTTATTGTTTCTGTTGATTTTGTTCCTACCAGTATATTATCATCATATTTGTGATATTTGGTTGTTGTTTGATTCATTTTCATCACTTTCACACTTGTTTGTTTTCGATCAGTTCTGGTCCAAACAAAGTCAGACTATAATTTCGAGTCTAAATTAGTGTTCTTCCTGTCGTAAACTTTATTATTATTGTGTCTTCGTCTTCTTCTATTTTTCCTATTTGTGTCATGTATTCATTCAACAAGGGAGAGGGAATGAAGGAGGATTCTAGCTCAAGAATGCGAAAAACTAAGTCATGGTTTGGGGGTTTTAGAACAAGAAGTTGATAAGTGTAGAAGATTATTCTATGATCTTCCGGCTACATGGGAAAAGAAGGTACAACACCAAAACAATGAAAGACAAAGGAGAGTCGTTGTTGTTATCATTCAAGAGTATGTACTCAAGTGGTTAGTACGGCAAGCTTATTTGAAATTCTGATCAGTCACTACTTTCATACAGTATTGTTGGAGAAAGGTGTTAGCAATAAGGGAAGTCGAAGGATTAAACAAGAGGCTAATGACCCTACTAATCCTATTCAAGATTCGAGGGTTAATCTTCTTGAAGAGGGAGGGAATGATATAGTTCAGCCTTGCGATACAACCCAAGCAAGGTCAAGTTTGGATTTTGGTGTAAAATTTTCTACCTCCAGTTTTATGCTATTAAGCATAACTCCAAATCCAACTGTTGGATTATGTTGGTGATACGATCTAGGAAATGTCAAATTCAGATTTTGACGTAAAATGTGTAACTATCCATTTTTACGGCAAAAGTCATAATTCTCAATCTGGCTATTGGATCGAGCTGAAATTTTACGTGAAGTCTCCTGATATGTTTTTCTACCTTGGGTTAAAATTTCAGATCAATTGGAGTTCGACAAGGCATCTCAATACGGGTCAACAGAGGTTGTACGAATTTTGTTATTTACTTCCTTTTGACTTGTGGACTTCCTATTTGGCTAGGATTCGTTTCCTAAAAGGATGCGGCAGCTTATTTTGGAAATCTACTAATTCTACAAATATCTTTAATGGGCTGCAACATAGTTTCCAAGTGTGGCAAGGATTCATAATTATTTCAGAATCCTTTTCATACAAGGATTCCTTATTCATCCTAGCTACAAAAAGGAAAGAAGACTTCAAAATAAATTCTACCTTCAGATCAGATTTCCTAGTCTATTTGGGACTTCTTAATGGTGACAAATATGATTCTAGCATATTTTGGATGGTAATTTTTGGATTTTTATTATTTTCTTCTTAGTCTTTGGGTTATTACTTATTTTGGTCAATTGTAGGTGGACTTAATATAAGTCCACCTAAGGGGGGTCCATTAGGGTTTATTTAAGTCTAGAGTTAGTATAAATAAAGGCATAACCAGACATGTAAAGTAGACAATTCAGATTAATAAAACTTCTTATTTGCCGCACTTTTTGTGTGTGTGTTGGTGAGATAATCTCCCTTCCATAGTTCTTTAAAGAACTGAAAACGACTTATTGAAGAACAACTAGCTTCATGGCGTCATCCTTATACTTCTTGTTTGCAAATCAATATTCGTTGGGTAGGGGTTTTCCGTTTCCAATAGTGCTGGTGCCTAGGTACAAGTTATCTTTGTATCACACTCCTATCAAACCTGATTTACTTGGCTTTCCGAAATTGGTATCTTTGCGTGTGGGTTGCGTGACCATGTGATCACGAGGTTCGCATCAGTTGTAGTAAAGTTTGAAGTGAATCAATGTTCGGGAAGGACTTTCTTTTGACGTGTGGACTTTCTATTTGGCAAAGATCCTTTTCCTACAAGGATGTGGGAGCTTGTTTTGGTAATGTTCTAGTTCCACAAGGATCTTTAATGAGTTGTAATATAATCTCCAAATGTGGTAAGGATTAATTAATTTTTCAAAATCCTTTTCTTATAAGGATTCCTTATTCATCCCAGCTGCACAAGGAAAGAAGGGCAGGTGGTATTTAATGACAAATTAGTTATATTTATTATTTTCTTACATGTTTTGGCTTAATTAATATTTTTTTTTCCAGTTAGGATCCAAGGCTTGTTTGGATCAAGTTATGGGCTTTTAGTTTAGGGTTTTTGGGTCAGTTTTGAGTGGACCTCATATAAGTCCACATAAGGGGTCCATTAGGTTAATTTTTAAAGAACTATTTAAACTCATGTAACCAAAATTTCGGCAGCCGTTGATGAATATTAGTTCTGAATTTTTCAGTTTTAACGTGTGAGAGTGATTTTTGCATTCTTCAGTTCTTGAACGAACTGAATCTGACTTATCGAAGATTAATTGTGATGCGAACCTCGTGATAAAAGTTGTCACGCAACCCACACGCAAAGACACCAATTCCTGGAAAGCTTTTATTGATCTGAAAATTGCATAGCCCTTACATGTCTAGTTATGCCTTTATTTATACTAACTCTAGACTTAAATAAACCCTAATGGACCCCCCTTAGATGGACTTATATGAGGCCCACTTACAATTAACCCAAATAAGTAATAATAACCCAAAGACTAAAACAAAATAATAAAAATCCAAAAATATACTAGAATCAAATTTGTCACCATTAAGAAGTCCCAAATAGACTAGGAAATCTGATCTGAAGGTAGAAAAAATTCTGAATTCTTCTTTCCTTGTTGTAGTTAAGATGAGTAAGGGATCCTTGTAAGAAAAGGATTCTAAACATTTATGAATCCTTACCACACTTGGAAACTATGTTGCAGCCCATTAAAGATCTTTGTAGAATTAACAGATTCCCAAACCACGCTGCAACATCCTTGTAGGAAAATGATCCTTGCCAAAGATAGGAAGTCCATAAGTCAAAAGGAAATAAATAACTAAATTCGTATAGCCTGTTTTGACATATATCGTATGTCCTGAACTCCAATTCATTTGAAACGTTAACCCAACAAAATCTTCATGTCAAATTTCAGCTCGATCCAATGGTTGGATTTGAGTTATGCTCAATAGAATAAAAGTGGATAATAGAAAATTTTACGTTAAAATCTGAATGTGACCTTACTTGAATCGTATCATTCCCTCTCTCTTCAAGATGGTTCGTCCTCGAATCACCAACAGGTTTGATGGACAATTGCTTATAACATTGTATGAATGTAGTTGTCGATAATAATTTCAAATAAGAATGTCTTCCCATCCACTTGCGTGTATATTTTTGAATAATAACCACTGCTGTCCTTTTTCTTTTGCTATCCGTTTGGTTCTGAATTGAAGTTCTCCATTCTTCACGTTCTTTATTTGTTTCTTTATAAACCTTTGAAAGTTGTTCAACCTCGAACTCTTTATCTAACATCATAAAAGCATTATGAGCATAAATATTTGAAACTCGTAACCTCCGTTTCTCTTTCTTACTAATATTGAATCTCCTTCGGTCAGCCCACCTTGGCCTTTCGGCCCTACTGCCACTATTTGCTTTTGGTTCAGCCCCAACTTTTCTCATGTCTTGGGTGCTTGTACCAGACTTGTTACCACGTCTCTCCATCCTATCAAATCTGTCAAACATTCCCCATCACAAAATTCATCCTCTCCATCATATGCGTTATGGCTTGCATTGGAACTTGAGATCTCCCTTAGGTGGGGGTGGTGTGTTGTGTTGATTTGATATGATAGTACCTGCAAAAATTAGTTCGTGGTAAAAACAATATCCTCACGCCGCTTGTGTTTCACTTAAACACTCTTAATATCCTCACACCTCTCTTCTCACCTTCTTATGGTTCTTGTGAAATTGAAATCAACACCAAATAGAACCAACTTAGCAGTGCAATCCAAATATATATATATTTGACTCAAGAAGAAATAAAAATCAGAAAACAAACAAAACAAAACTGCGATGATAGTCTCGCGAGTAGCAAGCAAATCTATCCGAAATATGAACTAAACTGAAGACTCGAATAAAAACAGAAATGAAATATGAAAAATTATGAAACAACACCCAAATATGTTATATATGTTGAAAATATACTGAAAGATATGGAAACAACAAAAAGAAAGCGGATTTTCAAAAGTTGACGCAAAACAGACGCGTTTACGACGAGTTAAGTTCGCATCTGGAATCTAAATTAAATGATGTCAAATTGAGCTAAACTTTCATATATAGTGTGATTTCAACCCAAATAGACAGAATGTAAAATTTGAGCAATTTACAATAAGGTTTGATATACTGACGCAAAAACATTGTGAATGAGACCTGATTGGACTCGAAATTGAAAACCAAAGCAAATGATATCCTATTGACCCCAAAACTATTATGTGGTGCTATTAGGACCCCAGTAAACAGACTATCAAATTTGAGCTAATTCGGAATTGATTTGATTTAATTTTTCCTTGTTTAGTTTTCTGCGGCATAAACCAATAAACATCTTTTTGAACGATTTGTTTTTTCTTTCCTTTTCTCTTTTCTCTTATTTTTTTTATGCTACCGATATATTTTGGACAGTAACAGAATAAAATAACGAATTTTTTTATATGCCGCAAATTCAAGGAGAAGAAGAAATTAGACATTAAGGAATTTTTGCGGAATCAACAAGAAACGAAAATTTCAGAAGGATATAACCTGATTAATGGAGCCAAGCTCTGATACCAAATGATGTATACCTCATGATCACGTGGTCACACAACCCATACACAAAGATACCAAATTCCCGAAAAGCCAATTAAATCAGATTTGATAAGAGTGTGACACAAAGATAACTTGTACCTAGGCACTAGCATTATTGGAAACGGAAACCCCCACCCAACGAATATGATGCGAACCTCTATGATGCAAACCTCGTGATCACGTGGTCAAGTAACCCACATGCAAAGACCCCAATTCCCGAAAAGCCAAGTAAATCAGGTTTGATAGGAGTGTGACACAAAGATAACTTGTACCTAGGCACCAGCACTATTGGAAACGAAAAACCATCACCCAACGAATATTGATTTGCGAATGAGAAGTATTAGGATGACGCCACAAAGCCAGTTGTTCTTAAGAGAACTAAGGAAGGGAGATTATCCCACCAACACACAAGTGCGACAAACAAGTTTATTGATCTGAAAATTGCGTAACCTTATGTTTGGTTATACCTTTATTTATACTGACTCTAGACTTAAAAAAACCCTAATGGACCCCCTTAGATGGACTTATATGAAGCTCACGTACAATTGACCCAAATAAGTAATAATAACTAGTCAGCCGGATAGAGAGAGAATTTAGAGAGAGATGCTCTCCTTCACCTGAAGTTTCTCCTCCCGATTATTCTGTTGCTGAGCTCCGTGAGATCCTTTCTTCATGCCTCCCATGGCCAGTCCAAAATCAACGCCTCTGTTCAAGAAAACAGCGAGCGTGCAATGTGTCTCTTCTGAAACCCTAATGGGTGTATGGCTTGAAGCTTCCGATGATAGGGATTTTGCTGGCAAATTTGCGGCTCCTCCCTCCGACGAGTTAGATGGCCCAACACGTTAGCTGGGGTTGATCTATCCCGTTGAAGATTGTCTTGGAGATGGCCAATTTGATGGGTGTCCTCCTTGTTCATGTACTGTTCAGCATTGTGCTTTTCTTAGATCTGGAAGTGGTAGGCCAGCTCCTGCCTCTCCACTTCATAATGTCTACCTAGCTGGACTTTAAGGGGGTTTCACCGCCCTCTGCAACATCATGGGGTGCTTCCCTCATGAACTGTCATGTATCCAGCCTTCTTGCTGGTTTTACCGCTCTGTCTTTATCCGTGTTGGCGTTTGCTGTTGTTGGTTTCTGTCCCATGCATTTGCTGTCAATGATGTCTGTCTACTATAGCAAAGGGCATGCTTAGTTGGTCTACGGTCTTTCAGTGGTGTGAACCTTGTGTTGGGATGTTAGGTCTGGTTCCCTCATTCAACTGTTCATGCTGATTGTAATTGGTGGAGTGTGATTTGCTTGTCGTCTCTGTGTATACTGCTTGTTGATGGCTATCTGGTCAGCTAGTACATAACATACATTGCTGGTTTGGTTGGTTTATTTGATTTGGCTGCTTTTGCTTTTGTGTTGGGTGGTCTGTGGTTTGTATCTTACTCAAGTTGTAGTCTGTTGAGCTTCCTCAGGCTAGCTTGTTGGGATTCCTTGATGTCCTGCTTGTGTGGTTGTCCTGCCTCCATCTTTACTGTTGTACATTATTGCAGCTGGTTGCCCTGGGACTACTAGCTTTGCCTCTGCTCTATTGCTTGTCCTGTAGGTTCTGCTTGGTCATGTGCTTTGTGTGGTCCGTTGTTTGATGCTGGGGTTCTCTTGGCTCTTATGGTTGGCAGCTAGATATGACCTTGAATCCCTTCTAGGGTGTTGTTGCTGCTATATGCTCCGCTTCTTGTAGCTGCAGCTGGGTTTGCTATTGCTAAAGTTGATGAGATTTCAAGAGTTACTGCTGGCTTGTCTTATTGCAAGTCTGTTATGGGCTGTTTTAGTTCTGTTGAAGGTCCCCCTAGGTCTTTCTTAGCGTGGTTCACACTTCATCACCTATGCAGGATGCTACTGCTGCTGACTACTGGGTTGGTTTGCCAGAGCTGCTTCTTACTCTGGCGATTCTGTTTCTGCTGCATCATTGTTGCTTCTTGCAGAGCTGTTTAAGCTATGTCTTGCTTGTTTCTACATGACATGGGTTGTCATTGCCACTGCTGCTCCCTGCTTGCTTCCAGTGCCTCCCCTCCTGTTTGGGGGGTCTCATGTTGTTGCAGATGTCTATTGGTTTGTTGGTTGGGTAGTCTGTTGAGTAGGCTGCTGAACTGAAGATGCGACTGTTCATATTTTGGCATGGTGCTTTGGTTTATCCGATAAGAGCTATGTTTGCTGTGGCTAGCTCCCTTTCTTAGGGTTGCCTCTGTCTGTTGCTGTACTGCTGCTTTGTTGGGGTATTGTCTGTCTGGGTGAGGTTCTCTCCCCAAAGTCCAGACTGTAAGCCCCCTTATTCCATATTGGTTATTCTGCAGGCCTGATTCGGCTGCCCTTGGGTTCCTTTCTTGGGCTCCCGTGGAGACTGCTCCCACTCTATTTCTCTCTAGATAGTTGCTATGGATCCCAACAGTTTGGGTGAGGCTCTTTCCCCAAATGCTTGGGCTACTGATGTAGTGTTCTCTGTCGCTACTCTACTAGAATACTGAGCTCATTTCTAAGTGGAGAGTGTTGGATGGAGTCTGTCCTAGTAACAACCTAGTCAACATTGTGGTGCAGGTTTGATCTGCTGGAGGTGATGTGTGGATGGTTCACTATTCTCATGATTGCTTGGTAAAGGGATCCATTTGGGTGAGGCTCTCTCCCCAAACGCTTGGTCCCCTTGCCTGCTGCTGTACTGGAGCAGCTGTTTTGCTTTTGAGGACAACCGGTTTGTTGATGAGTTTTATTGGTGAAGGTTTTGCTCCTTGTCTCAGCTGCTGTTGTCCTTCTTTTGATGGAAAGCATGTTGCTGGTTCATGCGTGGTTGCAGTTATTAGTTGAATTCACTGGTGTTCTTGTATGCTGGTTGGAGTTTATGCCTGCAATTGTAGCCAACATTTAGCTGCTTTAATTGCTCCCAGGCTCGTCCACTGGGTTGGAAGGAGATTCGTTTTTCTAATACTGCTGGTTTTTTGGGTCTCCTAGTAGCTGCTTTCATTGTCTGCTAGTTTGGTTTTAGCTGGCTTTTTTATATATGTTTATTGCCATACGACTTTGATGCTTGTTCAAGGGAGCCTTTTCCCTTTGATTTTTTTTTATATATGTTTATTGCCATACGACTTTGATGCTTGTTCAAGGAAGCCTTTTCGCTTTGATTTTAGGTTGTTTAAGGGAGTCTGTTCCCTCTACTTTCTGTTCAGCAAGATTGTCTTGCTTATGGTTTGTTCAAGGGAGTCTGTTCCCTTTGCCTGGGTATGTATGTATATATGTACTGCTGGTCTCCAGCTTGTTTTTGATCTATACAATTCTTACATTTGATAAAAATAAAATAATAATAACCCAAAGACTAAGAAGAAAATAATAAAAATAAATAAAATTTTGAAAATTACCATCCTAAATATGGTAGAATCAGATTTGTCACCCTTAAGAAGTCCCAAATAAACGAGGAGAAATCTGATTTAGAAACTTTGTGTTGCTGTCCCTTTTGATGTCCTTGATTAGCTTAGATTTTCTTGTTTAACTTGGACAAATAAGAAAACAAATTTCCTCATTTGTTGCTGATTTAATTACTTTCCATCTTAAGTTAGGAAAAACATTAAATAATCCTCCCCTCTTTAAGAATAAGATCTGGCCAACTTCCTTACTTAATGAGGAGAATAAATTATTGACTTTCTATCGTTGTAGCATTAGAAAAAACAAGCCCCTTGTTCCACACGAATTGAGTTCTTTTTGGACCTGAATTACATGAATTAAAGGTTGTCCTTCATGCTCCTTAAATGTCCCAAGCCCCTCTAGGTCCATTTTGCTCAATATGTTTTGAGCAAGCTTATTCAATGCTTCTTTAAGCTTCTTTGTCCTAGCTCTTGTAATTCGCGCAATTGGCGCCTCCAATGGGTCGTTGGCATAATTACGCTTGGTTTTGGGCTGATCCTCATCAGAATATTGATTCGCGAATGAGAAGTACTTAGGATGACGCCACGAAGGCAGTTGTTTTTCGATAAGTTGTTTTTCAGTTCTTTAGAGAATCAAGGAAGGAAGATTATCCCACCAACACACAACAAGTGCGGCAAATAAGAAGTTTTATTAATTTGAATTATCTAACTAACATGTCTGGTTATGCCTTTATTTATATTAACACTAGACTTAAATAAACCCTATTGGAACCCCCCCTTAGGTGGACTTATATAAGGCCCACTTACAATTGACCTAAATAAGTAATAATAACCAAAAGACTAAGAGGAAAATAATAAAAATAATAAAAATCCAGAAATTACTATCCTAAATATATTAGAATCAGATTTGTCACCATTAAAAAGTCCCAAATAGACTAGGAAATCTGATATGAAGGTAGAATTAATTCTGAAGTCTTCTTTCCTTGTTGTAGCTAGAATAAATAAGTAATCCTTGTAAGAAAAAGATTCTGAAACATTTATGAAACGTTATCACACTTAGAAAGTATGTTGCAGCCCAGTAAATATCTTTGTAGAACTAGGTGATTCTCAAAACAAGCTGCCACATCCTTGTAGGAAAAGGATCATTGCCAAATAGGAAGTCCATAATTCAAAAGGAAGTAAATAACAAAATTTATACAACATGTTCTAACTTATATCGCATGTTCTTTCCTAACTTTGATTCATCTGTAACTTTATTCCAACATAGACCAATACCTCTGGAACCTTCATGTCAAATTTCAGCTTGATCCAATGGTTGGATTTGGAGTTATGCTCAATAGTGTAAAAGTGGACAATAGGAAGTTTTACGCCAAAATCTGAATCTGACCTTACTTGAATCGTATCATAAGGGGTCTATTAGGGTTTGTTTAGGCTAGTGTTAGTGTAAATAAAGGTATAACTAGACATGTAAGTTAGAAAATTCAGATTAATAAAACTTCTTGTATGCTACACTGTTTGTGTGTTGGTGGGATACTCTCCCTTCCTTGGTTCTCTAAAGAACTTGAAACCGACTTATCGAAGAACAACTGATTTCATGGCTTCATCCTTATACTTCTCGTTCGCGAATCAATATTCGTTGTGTTGGGGTTTCCATTTGTAATAGTGCTGGCGCCTAGGTACAAGTTAGCTTTGTGTCACACTCCTATCAAATCTGATTTATTTAGCTTTCCGAGAATTGGTGTCTTTGTGTTCAAGTGGTTCGCATCACATTTCAATGGGCTTCATCTTAAATTTGCCTAGGTCAAAACGGGGTAGGAATCAATCTTTGTAGTGGTTGATAGGTTTTCAAAGATCACTCACTTTATTCCATGTCATAAAACTGATGATGCAACTAGCATTGTTGATTTGTTCTTTAGGGAGATAGTACGGCTTCATGGGGCCCCTAGAAGCATTGTTTCTCATAGAGATGTTAAGTTTCTTATCTATTTCTTAAAGGTGTTATCGAGGAAATTGAGTGCTAAACTATTGTTTTCAACTACTTGTCACCCCCAAACAAATAGACAAATTAAAGTATTTAATATGACCTTAACACAGCTTCTGCGTGCTGTCATTAAAAAGAACTTAAAGAATTGGGAAGATTGTTTGCCATTCATAGAGTTTGCAAATAATCGTAGTGTGCATTATACTATTGGATTTTCACCATTTGAAATTGTATATGGATTTAACTCTTTAACTCCCATGGATTTGAGTCCATTTCTTGTTGATGGAAGGGTTAATTTGGATGATAATCATAAAGCATAAGCGGTGAAAACACTCCATGAGAGTGTGCGGCAACATATTGAAAAGAGGAACAATGTATATGCAACTAAAGCCAATATGAGGCACAAACATGTTGTCTGTTAGCCCGGCGATTGATTATGGGTGCATATGCGCATGGAGAGATTTCCAGCATATAGAAAATCCAAGATACAACCACGAGGAGATGGGCCATTTCAGATCCTTAAGAGGATCAATGACAATTCTTATAAAGTTGATTTGTCAGGTGAGAATGGTGTTAATGCTATTCTAATGTTTCTGATTTTACCATGTTTGATGTAGGTGATGATTCAAGATTGAATCCTTTTGAAGAGAGAGGGAATAATGAGGATCAACCCAACAACAAGCTTAATCATGTTAAAGACCTATTGGAAGTGTCAAGTGGGCCAATTACAAAAGTTAGGACAAAAAAGCTTAAAGAGGCATTGAATGGGCTTGTTGAGAACATATAGAGCAAGATGGACCTAGAGGAGTTTGGGATGCCTAGGGAGCATGAATCGCCTCTAATTCATCTAATCCAAATCCAAGAAGAGCCCAATTCATGTGGATCAAAAGGTTGCTAGATCTGATTTCCTAAGCTAGGAAGGATTAATTAATGATTCTCATAGTCTAAGAAGGAAACTAAATTGGTAGGTATAAAAGAGGGATATTTTCTTCATTAATTATCCTTGCAAAACAAGGAAACCAAGCACAACAAGGTAAGAAGACTTCAAAATTAATTCCACATTTAGATCAGATTTTTAGTCTACTTGGAACTTCTTAAAAGTGAGAAATCTGATTCTAGCATATATAAGATATTAATTTCAAATTTTTATTATTTTTATTATTTTCTTCTCAGTCTTTGGTTTATTATTACTTATTTTAGTCAATTGTAAGTGTGCCTCATATAAGTCCAGATATGGGGGGGTTCCATTAAGGGTTTTTTTATTTTGGTAGGTTGACATATGTATAAAAGAAAAGAAGGTATAAATATTATAAAGGGCATACCCCGGATTTATAATGTAAACAAAAATCTTAAAAACAACAAATGGCCACAAGAAGGCCACTAAACAGAAAATCAAAATCTAGCTAGACTAGCCAGAGACAACAACAAAACCAACCAAACATCAGTTTAAGATTCTACGTTATTCACCTTCCAAGCTCTTTGAATCCTAATGTTTTCATCAGTTGCTAGAACGTTTCTCATCAGATCGAGCTTGTCGCGAATGATCCCTTCGATTTGATCAAAGACCAAATTTGAATTTCTAGACATACCTCCAAAGATCCTTGCTTTCCGTTCTTGCCAAACACAATACACCGTAGCTGCGAAACCCAGTTTACGAGAAAAATTTCTAAAAGTTTTACCATTCCAAGTGATAGAAACCCATCTAATCCATTCATCCTAGTTTTTCTCATTCTAGGTGTAACATCTCCCATTTCTAGGATAAAACAACAATCTCATATCAATAGAAAAACATAGTAGTTAGGGAGCCCTTCTTGGGTCTGTAGCTGTAATAGCTTTGTGTTCTAGCGTTGGTCTGCTGCTTGCGGTTCCTGCTGCCCTGGTGAGATAATTTGCTTGCTGGGCTTATTGTTGCTGGCTTCAAGCTCTCCTGGGCTGGTTGCTAGTTGGCTGCCTTCTGCAGTTGTTGTCTTCGTCTGCAGGTTGCTGCTGGGTTGCTGGTCTGCTTCTGGGTCCTGCTGGTTGTTGCTGCAGGTCATGAAGAATGGCCGGTGACTTAGTTGCCTTCTTGCAGGGGCTTGATGCTGCTGTGAACCTGGGTGAGGCTCTCTCCCCACTTGCTTAGGCTGTTGGTTCGCTACTGCTACTATGCTGCCGCTAGTGCAGGGCTGGTCTGCTGGTGTTAAGGATGGCCGCCCTTTGGTGCTGTCGCTTGGAAATCAGTTGGTTTAGGCTGTCTTGGCGATGGTTTGCTGTTTGGTGGCTTCTGGTTCGGCTTAGTAGGAGCATGGTCCCCTAGGCTTTTTGTTTTTTCTGTTCCCTGCATGAGGGATGTTCATGCTCTTTGTTTATGGGATCTTGTTCCCTTTAGCTCGTTCTTCAAGGGAGCCTGTTCCCTTTGCCTGGATTTGTATGTCCTTTTTGTATTGCTAGTTTCCAGCTTGTATTGCAAGCTTGCCTTGCTCTTTTTGATCTATACAATACTTACATTTGATCAAAAAAAAAAAAACATAGTAGTTAATTTTTTTTTTGTATATATATATTCATGGTCTTCGTATTAACATCTACCAGAATTTCGACGGAGTCCCCCCTATACCGGAAGGTCCCAAGTTACCGACATGTAA